>Ga0214923_10001797_pt1 | contig 29861 bp, 36 predicted proteins | sample LL1510_MetaG_FD_177993 | JGI IMG/M metagenome (GOLD analysis project Ga0214923, IMG submission 177993) | Freshwater microbial communities from Lake Lanier, Atlanta, Georgia, United States - LL-1510 | ecosystem: Environmental > Aquatic > Freshwater > Lake | place: USA: Georgia | collected...
GATCTAAAAAAATATTTTTTTCGTTGTACAACACACGTTTGCTCTTTGTGTCAATGAAGTACATTCGATATACTTTCGCACATGTCAGATTCGATGTTTGAAGTTTCGTCTTCATCGGATCAATCCTCCGAAAGTTGGGGTAGCTTTCTCGCATATCTTTTTCTTGCCGGAGCAATCGCACTCATTGTGCGCACCTTTATTATCGCTCCCTACATCGTCGTCGGAGCTTCTATGGAACCGACCTTTGATAACTATCATTATTTACTTATCGACAAGGTCTCATACCGCTTCAGCGAGCCCACTCGTGGCGATGTTATCGTGCTTGATCTCCCACAAAACGAAAGCAGAGCACTCATCAAGCGCTTGGTTGGCCTTCCGGGAGACACAATCACTGTCAGAGACAACAAAGTAACTGTCACGACCCCCGGTTCTGAGCCAAAAACACTTTCTGAGCCCTATCTTGACGCGAATAATTACGGTGGACCGACTGACCAAGAGATCCAGCTGCGAAATGGCGAGTATTTTGTGCTCGGAGACAATCGTCATGTATCGTCTGATTCGCGCACTTGGGGCGTCCTTCCTCGTGCTGACATCGTAGGAAAGGTGTTGGTGCGACTCTACCCTCTCACCTTGATCGATTTTTTACCCGGTGAAGCGCGTTATTAGGAAACACTAAATCCGCCAAAATTTTACATGTTATTAACTAATCAGTCAGACCATACCGAATTACACACTAGTGTGCGTATACTTCTTTTTTAAAAATTTAGGCGGGTAAACCTTACACAAACTTTCCACTCTTATGATCCGAATCCGCGACACCAAACATGAAAATACTGCCGGGTTTCTTTCATCAGCAATTTCAGTCGCAGAGTACTATGGTTTCGTACCCGCAGACACTGTTCCACCCCGTGAAAAAAATCGTGACGAGAAAAGAATTTCCCACGGCGACATCAATTTTGCACGCCGGGACGAGCGTACACTCGCGGCATCTGCAAAACACTGCGCAAATCTCAAAAGCAGCCAACGTGCACTTATGGTATGGCGCATGGCGACCCCGCGCGGCGGCGAACGCCCTGACAATGTCACCCTCGAACTGCACGTGATTGGCACGCCACTTCCTATCGCCGAGGCGCTCCTTATTGTTGTCTCAGATGCAATCGCGGCAGAAGCAGGCGTGGAGAAACGAACGCTCACACTTAATTCAATTGGTACGCACGAATCATCAAACCGTTTTGTACGCGATGTTGGCACTTTTTTGCGTAAACATGTCGAGAGCATCGCGCCGGCACTGCGTCCTCGAGCGGCGCAAGACCCGCTCGGCACCCTCGTGCAACTCATTGAGCGCGAACACCCAGGCCTTGCTCGCGCGCCGCAGAGCGTCGAGTATCTGATTGAAGAAGAGCGCCGCCGCTTTTGGGACATCATTGAGTACCTCGAAGCAATGTCGATGCCCTACGAACTCAATCCGCGCCTCTTAGGCAGTCGAGAATGCTGGTCTCACACCCTCTTTGAGCTCTCCACAAAGGATCAAGAAACTGGCGCAACGATTCCAATAGTCTTTGGTGGACGGTACGACCCCTTGACTGCGCGCGTTACCGGATCACCGGTTCCTTCCGCAATTGCCTCAATTTCCTGTGAGATCCACGGTAAGACGAAAGCTCGTTCAGAACAAAAACCGAACGCCTCGATTTTCTTTGCACACCTCGGGACCGAATCGCGCCGCCGTGCCCTCAAAGTCCTCGAACTCCTGCGCCGCGAATCTATTCCCGTACATCAGTCCCTGATGTACGAGCGTATGGGTGACCAGATGCACAAAGCAAAAGAGCTCGCCACACCCTTTATGCTCATTTTGGGCCACAAAGAAGCCATGGAAGGTACTATTCTCGTACGCGAAACATTTACCAATTCTCAAGAAGCAGTTCCAATAGAAGACCTGGTTTCGTATCTCAGGAGGCATCGGATCGGTGTCACTGCATAACTCCTTGCATTACTGCGCTCTTTTGTGGTAGAGTGTGCCGACATGGTCAATGTAGAAGTCACAAAAAATCCAGGCGAGAATATGCTTTCTTTGCTGCGCAAATTCACCCGCCGCGTGCAGGGTACTGGTATTGTTAAAAACTCACGCACCATCCGCTACCACTCGCGCTCGCTTTCAAAAGCAGTGACGAAGAAAAAAGCTCTCAAGCGTATCAAATACACCGCAAACTACTTTAAATTGCTCAAGGAGGGCAAGGTCGTTGAAACCGCACGTAAGTTTACCCGCGAAGAGAAGCCAAATACCGTTCGCGACTCAGTACCCTCTAAAACCGGTCTTGGCGATGCAACTCCTGTTGCGCGCTAGTCCGCCACAACTTTTTGATAACGAGCGTTAGTCACAGAATGTAAGCGTCCTAATAGAGAGTCGTAAACCCATTTGTATCGCTGAAAAGTTTAGGCGGACGAGTCCCACCATGGCACATTCTCAGAAAACTTCAGGGAACGAGTCTCATACTAAAAAAGACACACTACGGACGGTTGAGCTACACTCAACCGTCCGTAGCCCTATTCCCCCGATTCCATTTGAGCGTATCGCACGATCAGTCCTGGGTACTTCATACTCGCTCTCTCTTGTTATCTGTGGCGACACTCTCGCGCGTCGCATAAACACTGAGACTCGTAAAAAGACCTACTCTCCGAACGTTCTCTCATTTGAACTCGACGCCCACAACGGCGAAATCATTCTGAACATCCGCAAGGCAGAGCGTGAGGCGCGCAGATACAAAACAACCCTGAAAGAGCGCCTTATTCTCCTTTTTGTTCACGGCTGCTACCACTTGAAAGGGTATGACCATGGCGGTGCTATGGATCGGCTTGAAGCTGCAACTCGCGCACACTTTCGGTAAGCCCCTATCCCCAGAGTACGGGCAGTCTTTTTTTCAAAAGAACAGTACAATGAGATGATGCTCCGCCGTGTCTATACGGGAATCGATATTGGTACCTACCACGTTAAAGTGGCGATTGCAGCTGCGCCCGAATCCGCTGACGGACCACTGCATGTTATCGGCACCGGCACTGCCGTTTCGCGCGGACTGCGACATGGGTACATTGTCGATAGCACTGAAGCCACAAAATGCATCAAAGAGGCGCTGGAACGTGCGCAAGGAAATGCAAAAGTAAAAGTACACAGTGCAAGCGTTGCAATCGGCGGAGTCGGACTCGACGAATTGCGCGCAACGGGCGAGGTCACGCTTACTCCTTCGGGGGGTGTTGTAACCGAACGCGACATTGAACGTGTTTTGCGTGAGAGCGAAAAGCGCTCTGCGCCGCGCCTTATCAACCGTACCATCGTTCACACGCTCCCCCTCGAATACCGAGTCGACGGCAACAAAGTACTGGGCACGCCCGAGGGCTTACAAGGTGCCAAACTCTCGGTCGATACGCTTCTTGTTACCATGCTTGAGAAGCACCACGATGATCTAATGGCGGCGGTCGAGGCAACAGGGATTGAAGTTGAGCATATTGTCGCATCACCAATTGCGGCAAGCCTTACGACGCTGACTAAAGCGCAGCGCTCCGCAGGAGTCGCGCTTGCAAATATCGGCTCTGAGACGCTTTCAATCATCGTTTTTGACAACGATGTTCCGATTTCGGTAAAAATTTTTCCTATTGGTTCAAACGAGATCACGCACAGCCTTGCACTCTCATTTCAAATTCCTCTCTCCGATGCTGAACAGATGAAACGCGGCACCATCCTCGGAAGTGATATTCCTTCCAAAAAAATGCAGCACGTCGTTCACAGCCGAGTAAAAGATATGTTTACGCTGATAGCAGCACACCTAAAAACCATCGGTAGACACCAACTCCTTCCCGCAGGTATTGTCTTAACGGGTGGCGGTTCAAGTGTGATGAGTGGTGTTGACATTGCCCGTGCCGTACTCAAAATACCATCCCAGGTGGGCCTCAACCTTTCACTGCGCACCGCCGGTCCCACCGATGCGTCATGGGCAGTAGCATACGGACTCTGTCGCTGGGCATTTTATGAAGATATCCAGAAAGAAGTAACCTCATTTCGCGATGTGTTTCGCGATGCCTGGGCTGCAATAAAGCAATTCGGCGCTTCGTTGCTCCCATAGAAAGTAACGCTCAGCGCATTGTGTCAATAATGTGCACTTCTAAAATCTGATACTATGTCGGTACTATTTCTTCACTGCACATTCTATGAGTAAACAGGTAAAATCAGATGTAGAGTCGTTCGCGCGAATCCGCGTCGTGGGCGTTGGCGGCTCAGGCGGGAACGCCGTGAACCACATGGTTTCATCCAATGTCGAGGGCGTTGACTTCATCGCAATAAACACCGATGCGCAAGATTTGCATAAATCAAAAGCGAGCAAAAAGATTCATATTGGAAAAACGCTAACGCGCGGTTTGGGGACCGGCATGAACCCGGAACTTGGCAAGCAATCGGCAGAAGAGACGCGTGAAGAAATCCAAGAAGCTCTTCGTGGTTCTGATATGGTATTTATCACCTGCGGCATGGGCGGTGGCACCGGGACTGGCGCTGCGCCCGTTGTTGCGAAAATCGCGCGCGACCTGGGCGCACTCACTGTCGGCGTAGTAACAAAGCCGTTTGGATTTGAGGGCCAGGTGCGCTCGCGTCTTGCAGACCAAGGCCTTTCGGAACTGCGCAAAGCAGTCGATGCCATTATTATTGTTCCGAACGACAAGCTGCTCTCAGTCGTCTCACGCGATACCGGAATCAAGAATGCATTCGGTATGTGTGATGACATTTTGAAACAAGCAGTCGAGGGTATTTCCGATCTCATCACCACGACCGGCATCATTAACGTCGACTTTGCTGATGTGCGCTCAGTCATGCAAAATGCGGGCTCGGCACTTATGGGTATCGGCGAAGCAATCGGCGAGCGACGCGCAACCGAAGCGGCAAAAGCAGCAATTTCATCGCCGCTTCTCGACGTCTCAATCACGGGAGCAAAAGGTGTGCTCTTCTCAGTCGCTGGCAGCGACGATCTTGGCATGCTTGAAATCCAAGACGCAGCAGCTGTTATTACTGAAGCAATTGACCCAGAGGCAAAAGTCATCTTCGGTGCTGTTACTGACGACTCACTCAAGAAAAGCCAGGTGCGTGTCACCGTTATCGCAACAGGCTTCCCTGAGGGCAACATTCCACAAGTGAAAGGCATGCCGCTTTTCGTCCCTAACAAACTCCCTCCCCGCAAAGAAGTTGAAGTTCCACCGGCAAAGGCAGCTGAGCGAGAAGAGATTGCAAAAAAACAAGCAACTCCGGCATCAATTCTTGAAAAAGAAAAAGCAAAAGAACCGCTCAAAGATGTCATAAAAAGTGATAAAACAGCAGCGCCCGAGATAGACGAAGAAGACCCGTGGGGTGGCCTCCCTTCATTCTTACGGAGAAAATAGGTATCTTTCATGGTAAATTTTGATCTTGCAATTATTGGAGGTGGGCCTGCAGGCTGCTCGGCAGCAGTCTATGCCGCGCGCAAACAACTCAAAACTATATTCATTACCGAGAGTTTCGACGGACAAAGTATCGAATCACCTGATATTCAAAATTGGATTGGTACCCCGCATATATCAGGAGCTGATCTTGCAAAATCACTTGAAAAGCATGTACGCGAATACGCGGATCCATACGTTACGTTAAAGACAGGCGTGCGTGCGCAGTTAGTAGAAAAAATCGACGACTCGTTCAATATCACTGTTGGCACAGAGTCAGTGATCGCAAAAGCGGTCCTCATCACAACAGGTGGCGCGCGGCGTAAACTAACCGTACCCGGGGCGGAGCAATTTGAAAACAAGGGCGTTGTCTACTGCGCCTCATGCGATGGGCCTCTTTTTGCCGGAACTGATACCGTAGTTGTGGGTGCAGGCAATGCTGGTTTTGAGACCGCAGCACAGCTTCTTGCCTATGCAAAATCAGTCACCCTCCTCTCTCGTAGTGCCGATATTTCAAAAGCAGACCCAAAAACCGTCGATGCAGTCCGAGCACACCCGAATGCAACAATACTCACGAATGTCGTTCCGGTTGAAGTGACCGGCTCGGTATTTGTTGAGTCAGTGGTGGTTGAACATACAAAAAGTGGTGAGCGCACCACGATTCCCTGCTCTGGTATTTTTGTTGAGATTGGTATAATTCCGGCAACCGATTTGGTTAAAAACGTCGTAGAACGCGACCAGTTTGGTCGCATCAAAATCTCGGATCACCGCTCTATGCGCACTTCGCACGTTGGTATTTGGGCTGCCGGCGACTGCATCGATGGGCTCTACCACCAAAACAACATTGCTGCAGGCGATGCGGTAAAAGCGCTTGAAGATATCTATCTGTGGATTAAAGCTGAGGGAAACTAGCTATTTCTTTTTTGCGGTAAAATCTTTCCCGTGACCCACGTCAACCGATACAGGGATGCCACGTTTACAGAGCTCGCACTCTTTTTCTTCCCATGAGCTTAAGTGCACATTTACCAGCGCCTCGAAAAGGGGTGGGTTTGAAATATCTTTCTTGGTGACACCACCGCGATTACAAATTGCAATTGCTCCAACGATAGTGGCCTCAACATTCTTTACACAGTCGATGACTTTTTTAATTGATCCTCCCGTTGTCACTAAATCTTCCACCACAAGTACCTTTTTACCTTTAATTACTTTGTCGTAGCCGCGCTTTATAACAAATCCACCTTGTCCATCTTTGTCGGCATAGACAGCAGCAATATCTTCCCCTGTCATAAGAGAGAGGTGGTGCGCGGTCCACTGTGCTAAAATAGCGGCACCAACCGCAGGGCCAATAACCGCTTCCGGCGCGTGCTCGAGCGCTCGTGCCGCCATCGCTTCGCAGAGGCGCGACACTTCACGAGTCGTCACATAGAGCGCATCTTTATTGACATATTTATCTCCATGTCGTCCTGATGTATAGACAAAGTGTCCGGCGCGAAACGCGCCTGCGTCTTCTAAAATCTGGAGTGCTTCAGAATCAGTGACCATAATGGCTATTGTACCAGCGCCTCTTGTATCGCGCTATGATATTTTTGCGCTTCAGCGCGAGCAGCCTCGGCAAAATCAGGGCCCTGTGAAGCGTAGATAATAGAGCGCGAAATTGCGATAATCATGTTCCGCGCTCCCGCACGTACTGTCGCGCCGAGATCTCCTCCCTGCGCACCAATACCAGGAATGAGAAGCGGGATATCCGGTGTCGCTTCACGCACTGCCTGCAGCTCATCGATATATGTGGCACCAATAACGAGTGCGCAGTTGTTGTTCTCATTCCACTTATGTGCGACTCGCTTTGCAACATGAATATATAAGGGGCCGTCAGCGGTTACAATATTTTGAAATTCTGCGCTGCCCTGATTAGATGTTTTACAGAGCACTATTATTCCTTTGTCCACATGCTCCAGAAATGGCCTCAGCGCTTCTCCTCCGAGGTATGGCTGTACCGTGATCGCATCGGCTTTCAGGAAATCAAATGCCATCTGTACGTATCCTTCATTCGTGGTGCCAATATCACCCCGTTTTGCATCAAGAATAATTGCCACTTCAGGCACTGCTGATCGGATATAGTCACACGTTGCTTTGAGTGCGGTCCACCCCTCTTCGCCATATGCTTCATAAAATGCTGTGTTCGGTTTATATGCTGCAACACTGTCTTTTGTTGCATCGATAAGAGCGCAATTAAAAGCGGTTATTGTTTCCGAAGCACTAGCCCTCTGCAGCGGAAGCTTGGTACGATCGGGATCAAGACCGATGCAGAGATAGTTTTTTTTACTCCACTGAGCCTGTATTTTTTCTGACCATGAATGCATGCCGGCAGTATAGCATCACCGGTGCAGCAATTGACCGTTCCCTGAAAATTGAGTATCGTGCGAACGCTACGCATTTCCGCGTAGTACTTCTCACGAGGCAACTCTCAATGACGTTGACCAATCGAAAGATGCACGAACTTGCGCTCAAGCTGCTGAGAAACGCACTGACCATTGAAGGAAAAACCAGTGCGCGAAATGGTGCAGTCTCCGATCTGCTCTGGCACTCGGGGTTTAAAGACGAAGCAGGAACCCGATTTGACTTTCGAAAGTTGAGAGGGGTGCAGTCGTCGAACAGCAGGGATAGCGCTCAGCGCATCGCTCTCGTCAAAAGTATCGTGCGACAATACGCAACGATTGCACGGATAGTCCGCTGCACCCCAATCGAGCTTGGTGAGTTCATCTCCCGAATCGGCTATGCCGTCGGAAAGAACATCGGCTCTCCGCCTCATGCCGAGGCACGCCACGACGTTCACGCCACATCTCGCACCGCGCTCTCTCGGTGAAAGCGGTGGTCGAAGCCAAGTCTTCGAATAGAACGACCGAGCAGTGTAACCAAAGGCTTATCTGAGGAGTATGGGAGGGCGGCATCATGCCGCCCTCTTTACTTATTCAAACAACTTTAAAAATGCGACTGGATCGACCGATTCACCAGAAAGTCGCACCGACACATGTAAGTGAGGATGCTCAGCGTACCCTGTTGCACCGCTTTTTCCTATCACGCTTCCTCGCTCTATCAATTCACCCGTTGAGACAGAAATACGCGAGAGATGCATGTAGAGTGTAAACAATCCCTGCCCATGATCAACCACAATCGTTTTTCCGTATACGGGAGAAGCACGCACCATCCGCACGATACCTCGATTCATTGCCATAACCGGCGTACCTACCGCCGCGCGATAATCAGTTCCTTTATGCGTAATCTCTGCACCCGCTGTCTCTCGAATATACCCATACGGATCAGTCACGACGGGATTCAGGAGCGGAAGTATGAACGCTTCGCTCCATAACTGTTTCGTATGTGAGCGAAGTGACATAATTTTTGTATTTTCTTTTTCAAGAAGAGAGACTACGCGCTTGGCGTTTTTCGCTGTCGTCCCTCCGAGTTTTTTTGGTATATCCATGGTAGCGGACGAGCGCGTACGTGAAGTAAGAAAAATGGTAGAGGTGGCGCGCCCCCCATGCATATCCCTCCATGACACGGGGTAGCTCCCTGCCCGAGTCGTGAGGCCAAAAGCGTAAAGTGCAACGCTTGAGGTGCCGACGTGGACCATCGGCGCATCTCCACCAGCCACTCGGACCTGCGACACCGGCTCAGGAAAACGTAGAAGAATTGCCTCACCTTGAATTGGGGTGGGTGGAGAAACAGCGAACGCAAACACGTACGCAGGTGCCACAAGAAACCCTGCTGCAACACTAGCTCTGAACATCTTTCTTTTCTGGCTGCGCCGCGCCTGATGCCTGCGAGGTAAGTGGACCGGTAAAGTCAGATAATTTAGCACCCGTCACTGCAAAGAGATAGACGATTTCCAAAATACCCGCTGTGTTCAAAATAAGAAATGCAACAAACCACCAGTTATCGTCACGTTTTGCAGCGCGCCAGAGTGCGAGTCCTTTCCACAAAAGACTCCAAATGAGAATAATGAAAAAAAACGAACCAAACATAACTGGTAATCCAAACCCCATACCCATTCCGCCATGCATATAATCCATACCACCATGGTATCAAGCCCTGTGCTACACTACCAGCGTGAATAAAGAACTCATTATTTATTGGGCACGGCGCGATTTTCGTATGCGGGATAATCCCGCACTCTACAAGGCACTTGCCGAAAGTAAGTCAAAAAACAAAGCTTTTTTGCCACTATTTATTCTTGAGAATTACATGTGCGCAGGAAATCCGAGTCAACAGTTTGGGCTCCCCTCTCGTTTTTTCATTTCACGCGCACTCCCGTCGTTTGCGCATCATTTTACTCGCTTTGCAGTCCTGCGCGGTGTTGCAATAAAAGTATTTGAGTCACTCGCTCAAAAAGCGACCATCACTATCTATGTAAACGAGGACGTTCATCCTGATTTTTATCGCCAAGTAAAGTGGCTGACAACGTACGGCATCACGGTACATATTTTGAAAGACCAACTCACCGTCGAACGCGAGACAAAAACTGGTGCGCGCGACTACTACAGTGTCTTTACCCCCTTTAAAAATGCTGTTTGGAGTCAGTTTATGCTTGCAGAAGAAATGCCACTCTCCAAACCAAGCGATGCGCAGTATCCAAGTGCCGATTTTCTCGCATCACTCCCAGATGCAGTTCCCTGCACGACTGAATACCTCACGAAAGCGCTTGGAAGCTCGCGCACACTCCTCGTTGGCACACACACCATCGACCTCGACACGTTCACCCCACCGCCACAGTTGGAGACATGGTACACGTCTGAAAAAGAAGCATTGCTGCGCTTCGCGTGGTTTCTCGATAACGGACATCTCACTCACTACAAAACGCAACGCAATTCTCTCGCCGCAGACACCGTGACCGAACCAACACACCCGCCACAAACAGGAGCAACTTCGCGCATGTCTCTCGCACTCGCGTGGGGTCTCGTTTCTGCACGCACCCTAAAATCTGAAATTCAAAAGCACTATCACAACAAACTCGACCACCTCGATGCGATTCACCTCCCCGAAGGTCCAGTTGCGTATCTTTCAGAACTCATCTGGCGCGAATTTTACAAATATCTCTACTATCATTACCCGAACTTACAGAACGAAGAATTTCAGAAAAAATTTCGTAATACCGTGGCGTGGGAAAAAGATTCCGTGGCACTTATACGTTTTACTGCATGGATACAGGGCAAAACTGGCTACCCAATCGTCGATGCTGCGATGGAACAAATCACAACAACAGGCTGGATGCATAATCGTGCCCGCATGATAGTTGCGAGCGTGCTCACTAAAAATCTCGGTGTTGATTGGCGCTGGGGCCAAGAATACTTCCGCGCGGCACTCATTGACCTCGACGAAGCGTCCAACAACGGTGGCTGGCAGTGGGGAGCATCTGTTGGTGCTGATCCCAAACCAATTCGGATTTTTAATCCCGAATTGCAAGCAGAAAATTATGACACATCGGGTGCATATCAGCGCCTCTGGCTTGGCGAACGTGTACTGACGCCACAACCGATTGTGCCTCACAAAGAAGCACGAGCACAGGCACTCAAGCGATATGGGCTAAAACACGACAGCCCAGCCCGCGACCACTAACGTGAAAAAGAAAACCATACTCCAACAAAACAAAACGTGCCCCGTATGCGCACGAGCATTTTCAAATAGAAAATCCTGGGAAAGCCGAAGCCAATGGGAGCAGGTCGTGTACTGTTCAGAAAAGTGCCGCCGTGCTCGTCATTCCATTTCTGAACGATAGGGCTTTTTAGTCTTTTGCTTTTTATTCCATTTCACCAGCGAATTGTCGGAGCTTTTTGTACTGGTATACTCACCACCGCGTTTTTTGTAAAGCACTACTGCCTGCTGCATAGCACGTGCCGAAAACTTACCTACCTTTTCGAGCACTTCTTTTTTACATGCCTCCCACAATTTGGGATTCGTACGAATGACTTTTGCCTGGGCCATTGTTAGGACTTTTGACTATCTGCCTTGAGCATCTTGAACGCCTCCTGCACCGTCGTCATAAACTGCGCAGGAAAAATAATAGTTGAGTTCTTCTCAACACTAATTTCTGCCATCGTCTGGAGCGTACGCAGCTGGAGCGCAACCGGGTGGGCTGCCATAATGTCCGCTGCCTCGCCGAGCTTTTGTGCTGCTTGATACTCACCTTGTGCCGCAACAACTTTTGCGCGGCGTTCGCGTTCTGCCTCTGCTTCTTTCGCCATTGCTCGCTGCATATTATCAGGAAGCACGATGTCTTTGATTTCAACTGCCGTTACTTGCACACCCCATGGCTCGGTATGACTATCGATCACGTTTTTAATTTGAGAATTAATGTCTCCTGTTTGTGAAAGCAGTTGGTCGAGCTGGAACTGTCCGACCACATTTCGTACCGTCGTTTGACTGATCTGATTTACGGCAGAATAGACATCTTCGATAGCATTCGTTGCCTTGACCGGATCAACGACGTGATAGTACGCCACCGCAGCAATATCGATTGACACGTTATCTTTTGAGATGATTTTCTGTGACGGAATCGCCATGGTGACGGTGCGCAGCTGGACTCGTGTCATTTGTTCCAAGACTGGAATCAAAATGATGAGACCGGGACCGCGGATGCCCGTGCATTTACCCAAGAAAAAGATAACACCGCGCTCGTACTCTTTGACCACACGCAATGAGAGCGCGAGGAAGATAATAAGAAGAACCAGAACGGGTGCTAAAAATGTCATAGGTGTTTGTTAGGGATAGTATTGTCAGTATACCTCAGCTTAACCGCCCGCGCAGGTGTGCCCGCAGCTCACGATGGTTTGGTACGGTCTTCTCCACGAGTGCCCAAAAGGCCCGCGAGTGGTTAAAGGCGCCCAGGTGGCAGAGCTCGTGGACCACAATGTAGTCTGCGAGCTCTTTGGGTAACAGCGCGATGCGATAACTAAAAGAGATGGTGCCTGTACGAGAACAACTCCCCCATCGCGTCTTTTGGTTGCGGACAGTTACTTTCTTGTACGTAAAATTGTAAAATTTGTTGAATTGCTCGAGGCGCTCGTGTGCAAGCACGAGCGCCTTATCTTTGTGTTTTTCAAATTCTCGCTTTGCTCCCTTGTGGACCAAATAGTCGGGAGTATTTTTGATGCGCTCGACATGTTTGAGTATCCAATCCGCTTTTTTGTGCAGAAAGTTTTCCACTAAAAACGTCGGCACAAGTCTTGGCTTCGTAACAACGAGTCCCTTCCCTGGACGTAGCGACAGCCGCACACCGCGCGAGCGTTTACTCGTGCGCAGCTCATATTCCACTTCTGCACCATTGAGGGTAATTGTGTGCACGGACTGATTCTACCAATTTAAATACGTTATCGTCAGCTGGAAGACACTCGCAAAAGAAACCCATGCAAGATATGGCAGGTTTGCGTAGGTAATGAGCAGATTGTACGGATAGATAGCATAAAGTGCCACACGATCAGATTCACGTTTCTCCCTCAAATGAGCAAGAGAAACTACTTTCTGACCCGTTTCTGGATCAACCATGTCATCTTTTATTTTTGCTCTTTTCGATTCCATGATCGGTACCAGCTCATCGCGTAAACGTACACACTCTTCTTTAAGGGAATTGAAGGCCTCAGGTGTTGCTTCCCCATAGACCCCTCACGGCTTTTCTACTGCACTCTTTTTATGAGAACCAAATTCAAATATTTCTGCAATATGTATGAATAATACACTCTCTTTTGAGCATAAGCGACACTACATTATAATAAAAAGATGGAAACAAAAACATTCGTTACAACACTCTTGAGTCTCATTATTGGTCTGGGTATTGGCTACGGCGCAGGCTCCCACGCTGCCCCACCGACGAACATGCACATGATGCCGGATGGAAGCATGATGCAAAACCAAGCAGAAATGCAAAGCGACACCATGAAATCATCGATGCAAGGAGTGATGATGGGTATGAAAGGAAAAACGGGTGCAGAGTTGGAAAAAGCATTTCTCGAAGAAATGATAGTGCACCACCAAGGCGCAGTCGACATGGCAAAAGAGTTGCTCGCGGGAACCAAGCGACCAGAATTGGTGAAATTTGGTAACGAAATCATTACCGTGCAGTCGGGTGAAATAGCGCAGATGAAGAGTTGGCTCAAAGAGTGGTTTACCAAGTAAAACACTTGGCGGCAGGCGGCGTAGAACGTCGCCTGCCATGTGTGCAAGGCAGGACAGCATTAGTTTTTGCGCTCCCAAAACAAGGCGTATACCCACCCTATCGGTATGAATACGAAAACATCAACGATTGTTGGTGGTGTCGCCGTAGCGGCGGCAGTGGTTCTTGGTGTCATCCTTTCGCTGAAAAATTTTGACGCTGAAAAAACAGCGTGCGTCGACATCGACAGCGCTCGTACGCAGTTGCAGTCATTGTACGATTCAGGTGTCACCGCCAGGGTTTAAATGTTTACTGAAGAAAAAGCTGCAATCGACGAACGTCTCAGCCGCTGTTTAAACGCAGAACCAGTCGACCCCTACGCAGCGGCGCAAAAAACACGCGACGCAGCAGTCGCAGGATTCAATGGTATCCCCTCGCCCGCCGACAGCACATCGCATGCTGAATTTACCGCCTATTTTCAAAAAAGCGACAACGCGTACGCAACGTACAAAAAATCGAAAGAGGCGCTCGACCAGTGTCGTCAAGCAAATCCACCAAAGCCCAATGTGCCGTACGAACAGTCGGACACGAAAGCGTGCTTTGATGCATACGACGCATCCATAAAAAACAGTCGAGACACGTTCGAAGAAAACACTCGAACAATGCGAACGGCGCTCAAAGCAGCTTTCAGTGCGCTTGATGCACGAGAAAAAGCATGCCACCCACCAACTGGTGCAAAACAATTTACCGAAGATCCTCGCATCGCAAGACTTCCACAAGACGGAGCAGCTCCCGTTGAGATACAAAACTGTCAACTCATAAGTCTCAGCACTGATTCTGAATTAGTTGCTCTGCAACAGAGAGCTGCGGCACTGCCTTCCGAAATACAATCCACAGAAGACAGTATAAACAACATCAAAAAGCGTATGAGTTCATTGCAGCGTGACTTGAGGGAAGTTGGTACCTACATCCCTCCGGAGAGCACACGAACACAGTTCGAGGGAACCTTGAATGCACTGCGCGCGGAGCGAAAAGTGTCAATTGAATCGTCGCTTGAATTCTATCAGCGATTGCTCGAGAGACGCCAAGCGGAAAAAAATACTTTGACTGATGAGCTCCGTGAAGTCCAAACACAAATTGCAGCGCGAACCAAACAGATACAAAAAGAAAATGAGGCTCGCACGAGAAACTTCCCCACCGCACTCCACCTCTCTCGTCCCGACAAATGCGCGTACTATCACTGCCACGGCATGATTTGTGGCCGACCCGATCCTGCACCTCACGGCTGCGGACAAGGCACGACTCGTGAAGAAGACATCGGGTGCAAACAATTCATCCGTGCGTATTTGCAAGAAGTAGGAGTACGCTAGATACGACACTGTTATGGAGAAAATGCTTATCCCAGCATTCCGCTGCCCTCTCCTCTATCTTTCATACAGACAAGTTGTTCATCTACAAAACGAAGATTTTCTTGTGCACCGCACCCTTCACATCGCCCATGTGTGCGCGACCATATTTGTTGTTTCTCCATAGCACTCAGCATACGCTCTTGTTTCAGCGTGCCAGCGACGTATTCATCTCCACAAGGACGCAGGAAGAACTTGAACACCGTCCTTCCCTCTTCTTTCGTGCGTTCTGCACCAACTAAATCAAATAGACCCTTATCAAAGCATGCACCTGCGTCTAGCTTTTCATATACTTGCACATTCAGCGGCTCGCGCACTCTCCCCTCATACTCCTGTGCTGCCTTAAAAAATTTCCCATTCTCCGTAAGCTTCCCACCTGCATACTGAAGCATCTGATCTGCTCCCGCACCCCCACCTTCTGCACCCACAGAATCGTGACCTTCAAGTACAAGCAGCCCATCGCGTATTTCTTCTTTATAGGTGCCATCGTCGCGTGAAAGCACCAAAAAGACGGCATGCGGCTCCTCGCGAAAATTCATGCTTTTCTGAAGAGTGAGTCCCTCACACTCCATGAGCGTTACGCTCGAGATTATTGACGTCGGCGGCACGGACACCCGGACTTCTCCCAAAAAATTTGACATGACCTTGTTATATCAGAAAATTAAACCCCTGGCAGTACCGACGAAATCGTTTTTCCTTTACAATAAAGTCATGACTTCTGAGCGAGGCGCGATTAGTACCAGTTCGTTATATAGTGGCATCGCCTTGACTCTATCTATCACTCTTTCATCCTACGCGGTATGGCAACAACTTCACCTGCAAAATACCGTCAACTCACTCGCCCTTCAAACACAATCACTCTCCAATGACATCGTCACGCTCACAACCGCGGTCAATAAGGTCAACGCTCAGACCGACGGTCTATCACAAGTGGTCACGAACGCACAGCAGCATATCGATGCAGTAAATAGCCGCATTGGCGGTATAGAGCAAACTGTGGGGACGGTCACGAGTACCGTCGGCACACTCCAAAAACTTTCTCAAACTGATCCCGAACTTTTAAGCCAGTACTCGAAAGTATATTTCTTGAGCGAAAACTACACCCCAAAACATTTGACCGACATACCTTCGGAGTACGTTTCAAATACAGGAGTCTCCCAGAAATTTATCGTAGAAGCATGGCCCCTACTTAAGGCGATGATAGACACTGCACAATCAGAAGGAGTCCCGATCAAAATAAAGTCGTCGTACCGTTCGTTCAAAGAACAGAAACAACTAAAAAACGCGTACACCATTACCTACGGTTCCGGTGCGAACTCTTTTTCTGCCGATCAAGGATATTCAGAACATCAACTCGGCACGACCCTCGATTTTGTATCACCTCAAAATGGTTCAGTGCTCGCTGGATTTGAAAAAACTCCGGCCTATGACTGGCTTAGCAAAAACGCATATCGCTTTGGTTTTATTCTTTCGTATCCTCGCGAAAATAAAAGTTACATATTTGAGCCGTGGCACTGGCGATTTGTCGGCATCCGTCTCGCAACAGATTTGTACCTCAAAAACGAACGTTTCTACAACATGACCCAACGCGAGATTGATCCCTACCTCTCAGTGATATTTGATTCGCAGTGACCAAAACGCGCCGCACAAACTCCGCGGCAGTGCAGAGTTTTTGCCTTTGTGATACTACCAGGATCCTCCCAAGAGCTCGAAAAGTTTTCGACAAAACTTTTCTCCTCTTGATCCTATTTTTGATGTGAGCCACAATAATTTTTGTTTGTCAAACAAAAATTTTCCAGCCCCGGACTCGCCCGTTTCGCTTGCTAGCGAAACATGGCTCCGTCTTCACAAAGTGCAAAAAACTCCGCAGCAGTGCAGAGTTTTTGCCTTTGTGAGGATATTCTAACCTTCGCGCGAACGTATTTCGAGCGAAGCGACTGACTCCGCACGCGCCGCGTGCGTGGAATTGCGGACGCGAAGCGTACGCTCCGAGTTCGTGCCAATCCTGCCAAACCGCCCGCCGCGGAGTACCGCGGCAACTCCGAACAAACCCGCTCCATGCATTTCGGATTCGCCTCGAGAATGCATTTTGAAAAAGAAGGAATGGGCGGGTTTGTTCGGGGTTCTGCCTTTCAGGCATGGACGGCGCATACAAATCCAAAAGGACGAAACGGCTCAAACGTATATATATGGATAAGCCGTTTCGACATTCAATGTGAGCCGATTTTGATAGATTAAGGGAATGACGGATTATGTTGTGCAAGACACGCCAACTCCGACTGAATCTGCGCCTGTGTTTGAAGCAGCCGCACCAGCACTTGCTGAACCGATTCCGCCTGCGCCTGTATATGTTCCTGTTGCCGAACAATCAGCGTCTACAGAACCGCCGCCCGTCATTCCATAAGAATCACCATCGGCTCAAGAAATACCGGTGGATTCACAGTCAATGTCGCAATCGATATCGACACCACAACCTTTAGCACCAGTTGGACGTAAATGGAGTGCTAACGATAGAGCGAAGTCGGCTGCGACAAAGACGCGGAATAAAGAAGTGTAGCTCGCAAGAATTGTGGAGTTTGTGAGGCAACACAAATCGATCACAAATGACGAAATTGAAAAGCTGCTGCATGTCCCGGACGCGACAGCGAGTCGCTATACTGCCGCTCTCGTCAAACAGGGCAAATTGGGAAAGAATGGCATAGGACGAGGCGCGAAATACATATCCCTATAGTCGCAACAAGATTCTTTATTTACTCCTGCATCATCGCCGCAGCCAAATACATGGTACAGTAATGTGCATGCATTCAACGCGCCCCTCATATGTCATTCTTAGTGTGGCGGGTGGCATTTTTCTTATGCAGCTCGCCCTGTATCTTGCCTCCATAGTTTTGGGATTGGCGATAGGGGTTCTATTGGTCACAAACGGAGCTTCCCGCGTCCCACCATTGGTAGAGGCTTTTGCGGTGGTGACTGTAATCTTCGGCGGAATAGCGTCGATTGTTATCGGTGCTCGTATTTCGTGGTCGTGTGCGTCTTTGCATCCGATGTGCCGCAATTGATTTCCGGCCTAAAGTCATCACCTCTGTGGACAATCTTATTCTGGGCGATATTTGTCGGTGTCACCTTCTTCTCGTCGCGTATGTTCATTTCTGCTGCAAGTGAGCAATCCTTTTAGGTTCAAGCTGTGTTTCGATCTGTCTTCAATTTAACGTTGAGATGCGGATTATGAATTTGTCTCCCGTTGAAGAAAATAATTAAGCGCAAAATACAATGGCGCATTAAAAATCAAGAAATTGATCAACATTAGCAGCGGTGCTCGCACGAACAAACCAGCGGCTTGCGGTACGTGTTTCATTAAAAGAATAAGGAGGAACACTGCAATACTCGTTGCTGATATCATTCGCGTACGAATATGCGGTTCGAGCAGGCCAAATCGAGCAGCTGTAAACGTTGCAACCCAAGAACATCCGATCAGAAAGGCAAAATGAACAAGAAAACCGGCGATTCTTGCTTCCGGCCATGCAAGAACTTCAAGATGAGATATTAGAAAGTCGCCCATCAGAAGGAAGATCGAAATAATTGCCATGATCTTTACTTCACTCGACGTCATATATGAAAATTTATCTCAACAAATTTCCTGACATATCTATTGCGCGTTGAACCAAGATTTTGATGCCGACAAACAGCGCGGCTAATTGTACAAGTACCAGCAGTACTGTTGCGAGCGGAGCAAAAATGATAAAAATCAAATGCGTTGCATCGCTAAGAATCCAGAAAAATAAGACGCTGAAAAGTGCGACCCGCTCGGCGCTAGTCTCATAAGAAAAAAGTTTGCGTCGCGCAGCACTCCAAACGCCTACCCATGCACAAGCCAGAGTGAGAAAGATATCTATCACTCCACCGAAAAAAGAAGCCGAGAAACCAATTAGTACATTTGCGTATTGGTCGGCGCCATCGGTGGAAGCAAAAAATAATGGAGCCAGTATTAGCCCGCCGAGAACAAACGACCCGAGTAACATTGATATCTCGATCCAACCGACAATCTTCCACTCGTTAGGATTCATACAGAAATAGTACCACAATTCACAGGAAACACTTCAATTCGATTAGTATAGATATTTGTTGCGCGCCGCCCTGCCTGAAATGCACAACCCTGAACAAACCCGCCCATTCCTTCTTCTTCAAAATGCATTCTCGTGGCGAATCCGAAATGCATGGAGCGGATTTGTTCGGAGTTGCCGCGGCCTTGGCCGCGGCGGGCGGTGCCCAGCGTTGGTGTGGAATCCGGGCGTACGATCAGGTACACATCACCACGCGCGCGGCGCGTGCGAAGTCACTCGCTTCGCTCAAAATACGTTCGCGCAAAGGTTAGAATATCCTCACATAAAGAAACTTCTTCGGAAGAAAGAGCGGAACGCACGCTCGCCCCATGCGAGCGTGCGTTCCGTCCTTTCATTGGACGAAGTTCTATTTTGTGACCCTACCGGGACTCGAACCCGGGTTAACGCCTTGAAAAGGCGCTGTCCTAACCCCTAGACGATAGGGCCTTCCTAGCAGACGCTTAGATAATACGATTTTTTGGGAAAAAGAGCAAAAAATGATACGCTACTTTGCACGGAGAGGTGGCCGAGCGGTCGAAGGCGGCACGGTGCTAACGTGTTAGGCGAGTAAAATTGTCTCGAGGGTTCGAATCCCTCCCTCTCCGCCAGTTGGAATTTTTCAAGCAAGTGCCGTTCGCCTCGCGGCGGCTTTGCCGCCGCTCGGCAAGAATTTCAAAGGGTTTTTTGGCCGAAAACGAAATGCATTTATCAAACAAAATATGATTCGAGCCGATTTGTTTTAGAAATGTTGTCATTTCTGCTTTATCCCCAGACTGGACAAGATTTTCAGCTTGATTTAAGGATTTTACAAACGCACGAGCCGGTTCGAGCCAAGACACACTTTTGTTCTCAACTTCGCCGATTTCTTCAGTACACTCGACCTTTCGCGCGAGCAGTTTCTCTTTTTGCGCGGCGTACTCATCGGCTGAAACTATCTCGTCGAGATACGCAGAAAGCAATTTATCCAACTTTGTGCTGATTTCGACAATTTCACTTTTGAGATTTTGCAAAATTTCTCGGCTACTCATTATTGCTTTCTGCTCGTCTTTGTCTAGCTCGCGCAAAACCTTTTCAGCATCTTGGCTCGGTAAAGAAACTTTTTGAAGAAAACTTTTCACCTGTTCGGTCAGTGCTTCCTCTCGGACATATTTTTGCGAGCAAACGGTCTTCTTTTTCGTACATCTGTAATAGTTATGGCCCTTTTGAGTTTCGGCAGTAATAGCACAGCCGCACTCTCCGCAAGCGAATAATCCACGAAACGGAAAAGTTTTCTCGGCTTTGCGTGTTTTGATATGTCCGCGAGATTTCATAACTTCTTGGCATTTATCAAAAAGTTTCTTTGAAATTAACGGCTCGTGCATTCCCTGATACGTCTCGCCCTTAAATTTGAAAATTCCGTAATAGAAATGATTTTGAAGAAGTCTCTGTGCACAGGAAACAGAAAGAACATTGCCTTTGTAACTCCGGAGGCCAATATCTTTTAACGCTCTCGCGATTTGCTTCAGGGTGTATTTGCCAGTTGCGTATAGCTCGAAACCTTTTCGGACTAGCGAAGATTTTTCTGGGTCAATATCAATATCGCGAGTGCGATGATTGTTGAGATAGCCAAGTGGAGCAAAGCCGGGGAATACGCCCCTGCGAAGTTTTGCGCGATGACCTCGGCGAATATTCTCGCTCAAGTTGTCTATGTAGTATTTGCTTTGCCCAAAGGCAATGTTCAACATAAATTTTCCTTGCGGTGTATTGTCAAACCAAAATGTCGGAAATTTCAAATCTTTAATTATTCCTGTGTCCAGCAAATAGACAATTTGTCCGCCGTCTATGGAATTTCGGGCGAGACGATCCGGATGCCAGCTCAAAATTCCGTCAGCTTTTCCGGCTTGCAGAAATGACAACATTTCGGCGAACTTCGTTCGCCCAGGTTCTTTGGCAGTTTGGGCTTCGCAAAGCGAAGCAACAATTTCAAGTTTTTCTTTGGCGGCAAATTCTTTTAATTCGGAAATTTGGGCTTCAATACTCAAAATTTGACGTTCCTCACTCTCGGTAGATTTTCTTGCATAAAGTATGTATTTCATAAGATTAGGATTAAAAAATTTCTTTTGCCCTTATTGATAAATGCATTTCGTTTTCGGCCAAAAAACCATTTGAAATCCTTGCCGAGAGGCGGCAAAGCCGCCGCGAGGCGAACGGCACTTGCTTGAAAAATTCCAACTGGCGGTGTATTATTAAAATAGCTCGAACTGAATTCAGCCCTCGCCGCGCTTCGCGCGGCTCGGGTCGGGCGAGGCAAAAATGAGCGGCTCCGCCGCGCACATTCCAAACTGCCAAAGAACCTGAAAACAAATCGGCTCGAATCATATTTTTTAAGGGCAAAAGAAATTTTTTAATCATATGTTTGATTTTAATAAAGCTACTGAAAATGTTGGCGGGTGGTTGACAGAGGCCGAGGGCCTTTCTTTGTATAACATTGCAAAGAAAATCAAAACTGGAAATGTAATCGTAGAAGTTGGTTCGTGGAAAGGAAAATCTACTATTTGTCTTGGGAACGGCTCTAGAGATGCGAATAAAGTTAAAATTTTTGCCGTTGATCCACACATCGGCTCCTCCGAACATCAAAAAATGTTCGGCAAAGTTGATACATTTGAAGAATTTAAACAAAATATAAACAAGGCCGGAGTAGCTGAATATGTTGAGCCTGTAAGAGATACATCCGAAAATGCGGCGAAAAATTTTAACCAAAAGATTGAATTTGCTTTTATTGATGGTGCTCATGAATATAGTTTTGTTAAATTAGACTTTAATTTATGGTTTTCAAAAGTAATGAACGGTGGATTTTTAGCCTTCCATGATTCTTGGCATTTTATCGGTCCGAATTTAGCAACAGCAATTCCTTTATTAACATCATCTAGAATTAAAAATCCGCGTTTGGTTGATACTATTACATACTTTGAAAAAGTGGAAAGAAATTCTTTTTTGAATCGTTTGGAAAATATTGGTTTTATCATATATCGCACATTATTTGGCATACGCGGATTTTTTAGATTAAAATATCAAGGTAGTAGAGTCATTTAATTGCCGCCAAAGAAAAACTTGAAATTGTTAATTTTCGCGGCGGAGCCGCTCCGAATTTTTTCACCCCCACATTGCGAGCCGCGCTCTGCGCGGCGAGGGCTGAATTCAGTTCGAGCTATTTTAATAATACACCGCATCTAACAGCTAGCACGAGGAAGCTCGTTTTTAGCTTTACAAAAACCACATTCGTTGCAATGTGGTTTTTGTAGTTTTGGTGCCAAGTCTACTTACTATTGCTAATGAGAATGGCCTATATGACTGACCGCGCTCATCTCTTTCTCGACCACCGCCTTATCGGAGTTCTTTTTTGGTTTGATAAGCATGAGAACAGTAATAAGAGAAGTGATCGGTACCGCGAGCACGAGGCCAATCGAACCAATCATGGTGCGGATCACTTCCGTAGCAAACAGCTCACGGTTCAAGTTTAGAGAAAAGCTGGAGTCGGTCGAAGCATAGAAAAGCAATAGAAGCGGCAAGGATGCGCCGACGTACGCGATCGCAAGCGTATTTACGAGAGCGCCAATATGTTCACGCCCAATGCGTAAGGCACGTTTAAAGATAAAGGCGCGGGACAAGTGGGGTCCGACTTTGTGCAATTCCTCAATGGCGATTGCTTGACTGATCGCCGCATCATACAGAACACCAAGCAAGCCGATAAGGATGCTCCCTAGTAGAAGTCCTATGAAGTCGATTGAACCGCGCATGTCGAAGTTGAGATACACCGCTTCCTCTGAAGCGAAACCACTTAGTCGGGTCACGTGGACGGCATAGTATGCGAGGGCACCGGTAAGGAGAATTGTTATCACCATGCCTACTACTGCCGCTGTGGTGGTTCTATTTAAACCGTGCGTTATATACGAGCCCAGCACGATAATGAGCGACGCAACTCCAACGCTTACCAAGATTGGCGAGTAGCCGTGCAGGATGCCCGGAAAGAGCAGATAAAAAATAAAAAGGAAACTTAATGCGAGAGCGATAAGACCTCGCAACCCTTGCCACCCTCCAAAAATAAGCACGCAAATGACGAAAAGCGCGATGAATCCGTATAGTGCCGGTAGCCGGTATGGATCGGTGACGGCGTACATTTCTCTCCCGCTTGCGGCATCCGTTTCGTGTCGCAGATAAAACACTTCTCCGACCTTTAGACTCAAATAATCGTTATCGACGGTTATAATCTGATCCTTTTGTGTACCCTCCAATACTTTTACTTTGATTTGCTGGTAATCGTGACTGGTGTCAGTGCCGGGAATATTCTTAACCTCCTGGCTCACGATTTCGGTGACCTGTGCCTTTACCGTCTCCACTTTGTCTACCAGCAGCTCTTGTGCGTGCGCGACACTCGAATACACTCCAGCAATCATCAGAGCTGATGCGAATACAAATGATAAAAGGGATTTTTGAGGCATGAGATAATGTTAACAAATTTGGGCCTCAAAAACCTTAGTTTGCTTTTTGAATGGAGATGACAGTGCCTGGATTAATTGTTACAACCGAGCCAGCGAAGAATGGATTGCCTTCGTCGCCATCGGTGTCTCCGGTCGAAGTGATGAAAACTGAATTACCTCCCGTTGCGGTATTGCCTCCTGCGGCGATTCCCACGCCGTAGCCGTAAGTGTTACCCGTAAGGGCAATATCGTCGGAGCTGTCGATATCGAACTCGACAGTGCGGTTTGATCCCGTTGTCGTCAGGTCACCTTGCACATACACGTCCACAGTCTGCCCCTTGGGAATAACGATGCCGGGCGTGAACGTCGAGGTGTACGATCGTCCATCAACCTCCGTAGGATACGAAGCCCCATTGACGATGGTCGTCACATTAGTGATATCGCTGGCTGCTGCCGTGCCACCCTGATCCCAAGTAATCGATGAGAGAGTGATATCCTCTTGCGAATTAGCAGTGATGCGAATACCCGAAAACCGGATGCCCGTATCATTGATGTAGCGATTTGAACTCGTAAACGGATTGTATTGCGAGAGCGTGGCTGTCGCACCTCCGATGACAAGTGTGTCGTTTATCACTTGGCCGGTACCTCTGACCGGAAATAGCCCTTCGATGGGTGATGAAGCATCTATTGCGACAACCTCTAGAGTCGGCATCTGACCGGCATAGTCGGCCGTGTCGTCAGTCATGTTTCCAACGAGCGTAAGTGTCTTGGAACTGTGTGCTGGGATAGTAAAAGGATCACCGAGAACGGCCTGGTGATTGGAATTAAAACGCTTCTCATCACCAATGCCGTCGCCATTCTCATCAACCAATGCGACAGATTCGAATACATTATCCACGCCAGGTCCCGTCCTTTGAACCGTGAGGTTATTGACGATCACGTCTTTGCTTTCGGCCGTGAGAGTGACGTTTGTAAATGGAACACCACCAGCGCCAGCGGGTGCCAAGGTCGGCTTAGGTTGCTGCGGAGAAATCACGGCTAACGTGTCTTGCTCAGAAGAGGAGGCTGTAGTGCTCTGCGTTGCAAGTGTGATCCTACACAGAGAGTTCAGCTTCGCGCGAGTCATTCCACCGACTGACCCGGTGCCTGTTATAAGTCCTGACGGAGCGAGAATCTCCGCGGCATATTTTTGTTGGAACTTTACTACTGCCAGTGCGGTCAGCTTCCCGTAACTAGAGGTTTCGTTTCCTTTTGAACCGGGGCCAGTAATGGCTATGACAGTATCAGTATCGCAATTTAAGATTTTTTGTAGACTCAACACGTCATCCCCGGCGCTTCCGATTTTCAAATTTTGATTCCATGTATGCGGACAGGGCAACGTACCGGCGTAAGCAAATGGTGCCGCCAGAAAGACTGTAATCGCAACAACTGATATTCCGGTAGCTCGTTTCATTTCAAATTTGTTGAATATTTTATAAGTGCAATAATTTTGCATTTATCAATACTACCAGCGATTGTGTTCAATTGCAAGTATATTGCGTTTGTGATAGGGTTACATCATGAAAAGCAATAATCCTGATTTTGCCGAACTGTTGCGTGAATATGGCAGCAAGGCCACCCCTGGACGCGTCACCCTATTAAAGGTGCTTTGGCAGGAAGATAAACCTATTTCTGTTGCAGGATTAAAGAAGAAGCTCGATCCTTCATTCGACGAGGTCACACTTTACCGCGCACTTGAGTCACTCACGGCTTCTGGGCTCATTCGCGAAGTTGATTTTCGACATGGTCATGCCCACTACGAGATGAACGCTTTGCGGGAACATCACCACCACATCATCTGCACTAGTTGCGGAAGAGTGGAGGACACCGAGTGTCGTGTTCAGGAAGCGAAGCTTACAAAAGCATCTGCGTTCAGGATAATTACTGATCACACAGCAGAATTCTTCGGCCTCTGTAATTCGTGCATAAAAACCGCTTAATAAGATAATTAAAAAATTAATCATATGAATAATAAATTGTTCGCAGCAGTCGTAGCAGTTCTCGTCGTCGGAGTTATCTCCTTTGCAATTTTCCACTCCAAAGCGCCAGTGGCTCAGACGCATAAAACCAAAGTCGCTGCAGGTTTCTATCCTGAATATTTTCTTGCTAGTCAGATTGGCGGCGATAAAGCTCAGGTGACCAATATTACGCCCGCCGACGCGGAGCCGCATGACTATGAGCCGACAGCGCAAGATATGGCGACTATAGAAAATAGCGAGATGCTCGTAGTTAACGGCGGTGTCGAAGCGTGGGCAAATGACTTACAGAAGAATCTAAATCCATCCAAGACGCTCGTGGTTGTTGCTGGACAAGGTTTAGAAACGCAGTCAGTCGTGGAAGATGGAAAATCCGTGACTGATCCGCACGTTTGGCAATCACCGCTTTTGATGAAGCAGATGGTTGAGAGGATTGAGAAAGGATTTGAACAAGTTGATCCGGACAACGCGGCCTACTACAGGAGTAACGCTAACGCTCTCAATACCCAACTTGACCAACTTGATAGTGAGTACAGATCTGGTCTTGCGAGTTGTGCCAAGAAGGTCATTATTACTTCACATGCGGCGTTCGGATATCTGGCGACCACGTATCATCTGAATCAGGTTTCCATCGCAGGACTTTCGCCAGACGCAGAGCCTTCTCCGAAGCAGCTCGCTGATATCGCAACGTTCGCCAAAAAGAACGACGTGAAATATATTTTCTTCGAGAGTCTCGTATCGCCGAAGCTCTCGCAGACTATTGCATCGGAAGTAGGCGCTCAAACCATGGTACTCGATCCGATCGAAGGTCTGACCGAGGATGACCTTGCCGCAGGGAAAAATTACCTGACTGTCATGCGTGATAATCTCGCACACCTCCGTGTTACGCTTGAATGCAAATGATGACCAATCCTGACCATAGTGAGAATATTATTGAGATACGCGACCTTTCTTATTCGTATGGAGAGACTAGGGTCCTGCGCGACATACAATTGTCGATTCATCGAGGCGATTATCTTGCGATCGTGGGCGGTAATGGTGCAGGTAAATCGACACTCCTTAAGATCATCCTCGGCTTGTTGCCGATTCAAGACGGCTCAGTCCGCCTCTTCGGTCAAGACATCCGCTCATTCAGGGATTGGCCGAAGATTGCCTACGTGCCGCAGAAAGCCACGAACTTTGATACAAACTTCCCGGCTACGGTGCGCGAAGTAGTCCTCATGGGTCGTTTCGGTCGTCGTGGTATTTTGCGGCGCGTTATACAGGAAGATCATGATGCTGTTCAGGAGTCACTGGAACAGGTCGGCATGTGGGAATATCGGGACAGACAGATTGGTGACTTGTCGGGTGGGCAACAACAGCGCATATTCATTGCGCGCGCACTCGCAGGTAAGCCCGAGATCGTATTCCTTGATGAGCCCACTGTTGGTGTTGAGACGCATGTTCGGGATGAATTCTATGCGCTTCTCAGAAAGATGAACGAGAGAATGGGGCTTACGGTTGTACTTATTACGCATGATATAGAGAAAGTGGGACACGAAGCCATGCATGTTGCGTGTATTGATCGCACCCTCTTTTATCATGCTTCGGTTGACGACTATTTCAAACACACACATATCATTCCTCATCCACATACATAATCTATGCTAGAGATTTTCCAGTACGGCTTTGTTGTTCGAGGCATTGAGGCGGGACTCATTGTCGGTTTCGTTGCGCCGCTCATCGGCATATTTCTCGTGCTGCGGCGCTACTCGTTGATAGCCGACACGCTCTCGCATATTTCGCTTGCCGGTGTAGCGCTCGGATTTCTACTTGGTATTAATCCGATGTGGACCGCTGTAGGTGTGTCGGTCGCCTCCTCATTGGGTATTGAGAGGCTCAGAACTTCAAATCGCATATATGGTGAATCGGCACTCGCACTTTTTCTTTCTGGCGCCCTCGCGCTTGCCACCATACTGCTCAGTCTCGGGAAGGGTTTTAATAGTAATCTGTTCAATTATCTTTTCGGTAGTATCGTCACGGTAACACAGGGAGACGTGTATGTAATTGCAGGACTTGCACTTATGGTTGTAGTGTCCATTTTTGCTCTCTATAAGGAACTGATCTATATCAGTTTTGATGAAGAATCGGCGCGTGTATCAGGAATTCCCGTTGACCGCATAAACAAAATACTCATTGTATTATCAGCGCTTACCATCGCACTTTCTATTCCTGTTGTGGGGGTACTACTCATTGCTGCTCTTATTGTTATACCAGTCGTGGCAGCTCTTCAGCTTCGAACGAGCTTCTCTCGCACCATTCTCTTCGCGGAGGTAATATCTCTATTTTCGGTTATCTCAGGAATCTTTGTCTCGTTTTATCTTAATCTCTCGACCGGCGGAACAATCGTTCTCATCATGCTTGCTCTCTTTGCGATAATTTTCTCGTTCAGGAAGTTTTCTTGGATAAATAGTCGATTTACTGTGTAAAGCAATGGTCTTACCACTTAGGAAAAGCTCCCCATTCAGACAACTAAGCAGGTCTCGTTTCTCACGATCATCACCCTCTTTGAGTAAAAACTTTGCATAGTTCTGAACATCTACGTCACTGACCTCGATACTGTCGGATTTGCCTGTAACCATTCCCTGAAACTTCTTAAACCTTCTTATCTCGGCCTTAATTTTGTTTTGCATAGGCGTCTTTTTGAGATCAAGCTTGTCGGCCAGATTTTGCAACTGGTCTATTAGCTCAGTTTCGCTGATGTAGCCGCACTTACAGTTCTTGTCTCTTGCTTTGGTACAGCCATAGTAGACATGCCGCTTTGGAGGTCCATTCTTCTGCTTTTTAAACTTTTCGGTTGCCGATACACCGGAGCCACATAGACCGCATTTCATGATTTTAGTAAAGGCAAATTCGATATTCTCCTTGCGGACCAGTTGTGAGTTCTTTACCTGCTCTTGGACTAAATCAAACAGCTCTTTGGTGATGATCGGCTTATGTTTGCCCTTATACCAGATACCGCTTTCTCTCGGGTATTCAAATGACCCGTAATAGAACGTGTTTTCTAAGCGGTGATTTTTGCTTTTGCAAAACGGGGGGATTCGAAAGCCGCAAGCGCGGCGGCGCTGAGGCGGGTAAGGGTACACTTATGCAGAACCCGGGAAATTTTTGACTTTCAGCGACATGTAAAAATGTTCTTGGGCAATCTCCCCTCTCCACACAACGTTTTATCGGTATTGCTCAAGTGATATAATCAAGAGACGTTATGCTTTCGATTGCAATTCCAACTCTGAACGAGGAGTTTCATATCGAAAACATGCTGAAGTCACTCCTTCTGCAAACAGTGGATGAGCCTATTGAAGTTGTTGTTGCCGATGCAAACTCAAGTGATAAAACTCGTGAGGTCGTACGTTCGTACGAAAAACACTTCCATCGGGTCCTTATTGTCCCGGGTGGACTGCCAGCGGTAGGGAGAAATAACGCAGCAAAGAATTCGCGTGGTGACCTCATATTTTTTGTTGACGCGGATGTTACGTTTCCTTCTAAAACATTTTTGCGCGACGTCTCAGCCTACATGCGCAAGCGCCGCATTGATGTCGCGGCAGCAACCCTGCGCCCGCGAAGCACGCGGTTAATCGACAGGGCGTTTGTCGCAACAAGCAACATGATTATGAAGGCGACCAAGCGCTTTAATCCAAGTGGTTCTATGTGTATCGTGGTTACCCGTACCGTATTTGAGAAATCTGGTGGCTACCCTGAACAGGTACACATGAGCGAAGATCATGATTTTGTTCGCTCGTGTGCCCAGCACGGTTCGTATGATGTACTACCTCATCATGTCGATTTTTCAGTACGAAGATTGGAAAAAGAGGGTCGATGGGGCCTCGCCTACAAGTATGCAAAAGTGACCGCCTATAGAACTTTTGTTGGACCGATTACAAAACCAATTGTTGAATATCATTTTAGCTATTCTGACTCCGAGAGTAAAGCGTAGCGGGCGGCCATAAGGCCGCCCGCATAGTTACTCATGAGAGCGCACAAATTCGTCTGCCTCATTGCGCTTTTTTGACGCACGTGTGCGGGTAAAGAACGACGCTTCACGCACCGGCCCGAAACTCCTTTCACGCTTAAAAAAGCGCAGATCTGCCTTCTTAAAGCTGCGACGTGCTCTGCGAAACTGATTGATATGGTACGAGTCAATCCGCCACAAATTGCGCGATATACCATCTACACACAGTATCTGTGAGATAGATGCTTCACTGCACAATGACTGTGTCGCCAAAAACATCGCAATCATCTCATTTGCTTCT
>Ga0214923_10001798_pt1 | contig 29833 bp, 41 predicted proteins | sample LL1510_MetaG_FD_177993 | JGI IMG/M metagenome (GOLD analysis project Ga0214923, IMG submission 177993) | Freshwater microbial communities from Lake Lanier, Atlanta, Georgia, United States - LL-1510 | ecosystem: Environmental > Aquatic > Freshwater > Lake | place: USA: Georgia | collected...
ATTTAAACAATTGGAAAGTATTAATTGAAGGTGCAGAAATAGATTTCGCATGGAGACCTAATCCAACTTCACCACCTTACATCTATGTATGGGGTAATAAATGGAATGACGCAGCAACTGAACCAACTATAGAATACCATTGCGATGGTGCAACAGAACGCAAATATATGAGTGATATGGTTGCGACATTACCACAAAATTTAAACAATTGGAAAGTATTAATTGAAGGTGCAGAAATAGATTTCGCATGGAGACCTAATCCAACTTCACCACCTTACATCTATGTATGGGGTAATAAATGGAATGACGCAGCAACTGAACCAACAGTAGCATACTACGTAAAAGACGCAACAGAATACAAATATATGAGTGATATGGTTGCAACATTGCCACAAAATTTGACTAATTGGAAAGTATATAATGATACTGATAAAGAAACGTTTGATTTTAGTTGGAGACCGAACCCACATAGCCCACCACAAATATATCAATGGAGTGATGGCGGACCAACCTATACAGTAGAAGGTGCTACTGAAATTGTTTATATGCAACGTGATGCAAGTGTAACGTTAAAGAAAATATCACGTTATAATATTGTTACTACACTTGAAGACTTGATTGCTGAACATCCAACAGAAGAATTTTGGGCGTTAAATCCTAATATTGATTATAGTAAATTTGATTATCATTGGAAACCAAATAGCGATAATTTTAGACATATTAATGTATTTGGTAACGAACAAAGTAAAAATACTCAAACTTATTATGTTAATGCAGTCATGTATAATCGTGGTTTTAAAGAATTCAATTATGTTGAAAAAAATAATTCTCTTGATACTAAATTAGATATTTTCTTTATTGATAAAAGTAACAAAAATAGTAAAAAATTTTTAGAGCAATTAAAAGAACGTTATCCAAATATTCAACAGACAAGATATTTACTAAATTGGGTTGATACTATTACACGCTGTGTTAAAAAAGCTAAGACTAAATTTATTTGGATTGTCAGTAGTGAGTTAGATTACAATGATTTTAAGTTTGATTTTTATCCTGCACCATGGCAAGAAAGTATGATTCATGTATTTGGAACACAATGGGGACAATGGGGCAATACCTACTTAATCAATACTAATTTATGGGAATCACAAATTGGTAATATTAAGATTATCGAACATCTTAAAAGTATTAATCATGTAAGAGGAAGAATTGCAAAAGTAACAGAAAATTTGCATGATACATTATTAATTAAATTTAGTAATACTGTTTCTGAAGCCACCTATACGATTGATTATCGTGGTAGTTATATCGATTCCATTGATGCATGGTTAGATAAAAACCCAACTATTAAAGAAAAAAAGAATTATAGTATATGGATATGTACTGATCTGTGTAATTATGATACTTTTGATTTTACTTATCAATGTGACCCATTTCAACGTGAACAAATTCATGTATTTGCTAGTGAATTAAATGGTGTCAAACAAAAGTTTGGTGATACTTTTTTACTAAATGTATCTCAATATATTAAACACAGAAGTTCATTTAAAAAAATAGAAGATTATCCTGAAAAAGTAAATTATATTACTCATTTATTTGCAAAAAGAGCGCAACATCCTATTATAGATCATGACTATGATACACATGTTGAAGCTGTACGACAGACTAATTTTGATAGTTTTCCATATATTGAATTTAGAACAAACGAATACGATAACAAATCATCTACACATATTCCTAGTTTGTGGGATGAATCGCATCGTAAAATTATTGTTACGGATAATACGTCAACGGATATTATAGTGCCAAATATTGCAAAAAATGTGGAAAAAGAGTTATATGAATACCCACATATTGAAAAGATATCAAAGATTGTTACATCAAGTGCGTTAGATATTGTGTTTATTAGTAATGGTGAACCTAATGCTGATGCTCATTGGGAACATCTTAATAAAGTTATTAGTGAAAATCGTAACGCAAAAAATAGGATAGTAAAAGTAGATGGTGTGAATGGGCGTGTTGCTGCCTATCACGCTGCCGCTAATGCTAGTCATACATCTTGGTTTTTTGCGGTATTTGCTAAGTTACGAGTCAATCCAACATTTGATTGGAATTGGCAACCTGATCGTTTACAAAGACCAAAACACTATATTTTCACAGCAATTAATCCTATTAATCGTTTAAATTATGGACACCAAGCCATGATTGCGTATAATAAGCGTATAACTCTAGCCAACAATGGTATAGGGTTAGATTTTACATTGGACAGTGAACATGAGGTTATTAATATTAATAGTGGCATTGCTATATACAATACAGACGAATGGACAACATGGAGAACAGCATTCCGTGAAGCCATCAAGCTACAAGATCTTGTTGTAAAAGGCATTGATAATAACGCAGCAAAACGTTTAGTACGTTGGTGCGGAGATGGAATTGGAAATTTTGCTGAATGGAGTCAACGTGGTGCCAATGATGGAGTTGCTTATTATAATGAAGTCAATGGTGATTTTAATAAATTAAGATATAGTTATGATTGGGCATGGTTGCATGATTACTATAAGTCTAGGTATAATACTTAACAAAACAATCTAAATACAGAAAATGGAGGTTTGATATGAAAACAAAATTAATGAGTTTAGCGTTGATTTTTGGTTTATTATTTCCAATGGTAAGTTTAGCGGGTCAAAGGCATCATCATGGATATCATAATCATTTCCATAATAGACATTGGCATCATTATCATGGATGGGTTGCACCTGCAATAATTGGTGGTGCAGTAACTTATGCAATTACTAGACCACAAGTTATTCAACAACCTCCTGTCGTACAACAAATTCCACAAAGTGTAGTGTATTGTACAGAATGGAAAGAAGTTATGCAACCTAATGGCACTATTGTACAGGAGCGCACATGCACACAGCAGTAAAGTCATTTTTAGCAGCATTTGTTTTAACTATGACAAATTCTAGTTATGGTCAAATGTACAATCAAGATGCTGCTATTGTTGTATCTAAACAACCAAGATATACTACATCTTATCAACAAACTTGTACACAAGTTCCTGTTGAACGTCGATCACAAGGTGGAAGCGTACTTGGTGCAATAGCGGGTGCTGCTATCGGTAATCAAATTGGTGGTGGTAGTGGTAGAGATATTGCTACTGCTGCGGGTGCAGTTATTGGTAGTCAGTTAGGTGGACAAAATGATAATACTATTGTTGATATGCAAACAAGATGCAGTCAACAACCAACATCAGTTATTGTTGGTGAAATAATAACTTTTGAATACCGTGGTCGTAGATTTACTCAAATTTTTAATTACTAATATGAACAATTTTACACACCGTGAATGGGATCGCACAGTAGGTATTGGAAATCCACCTAATGTTATTGACAATGAACCTAAAGTAGAGGAAAAAGAACCTGAAGCTAAACCTTTGACCCCTGAGGAAGAAGAAGATTTACTGAAGAAATTACGTGTAATACGTGGTATATAAAAATTTACTTTGATATAGTTGTAGAAAGTAATGTTTAATTCAGCAAATCAACAGTTATTAGCTATTGCAAAACGTGCGGGAGTAGAGTATACTGACAGTATTGAATTGTTTGCTGAAATGATAGCTGAAGAATGTGCTGAAATTGCTGATACAGCGTGGCAGGTAAATTTATCTGCTGCGCCTGTAATTCGTAGACATTTTAATTTAATAGAACCTAAGCGTTATGGACACAATTGAAGTAATTATAGTAAATACTTTAGTAGGATTGTTTTTATTAATGTTTTGGTATATGATTTTTCGTAAGAAGTAGAATTGTTGTAAAACCCGAAAGGGAGGAAGTTGAAGGAAACGTGCTGCGGATGCAATAGTGTCATAGCCTTCCTTTAACTAGGTTTAATAATTCAATTTTAGGATCATCTATTTTTAGTAAAAAAGTTTTAACTCCATTATTATACCAATGTGTTTTTTTCTTTGATTCAAAATAGTCTAATGAGCTTACCCATCCTTCAGGAATAATATCTTCGGGTTTGAATCGTTTCTTTTCTTTTGTTGTTAGATTGTAGTAAAATTTTGTTTTATAAGATCCGTTATTGCTGCCCGAAACTTTCTTAGAAATATTTTTATTTCTTTCTTTTCTTTGTTCTTTGGTTAAATTTTCATAAGTATTAGGATTTATTAATCCCATATCTACTAATTTAGACCAACTTGTTTGTCTTACCTTTTTGTAAGTTTCTTCAGTCCAATTTTCGGTTCCACCTGTTTTAATTTCACCCCGTTCATATTTTTGACGATAAGCCTTTATATTTGGTCTATCTTCTTTTGGTATAGAATTTATGTGTTCAAATCCACCTGTACCGCCTGGTTTCATATTATAACAATATGGGTTTTCTAAATGAGGAAATATCATTTCTTCTTCTTTTAGCAAGCAATCTTCTTCGTTATCAAATACAAATAAAGTTTCTCTTATAAAATTTTCTTTTCCATATTTTTTAATAGCATATTTGATTTGTGTTCCTGACCCGAAATAACCATCAAATTGATATGGATCTAAATCTTGGCAATGTTTGCCAATATAAAATTTATTGTTGACAAGATTGATAGTTTTATATACAATATAAAACATTATGTGTAACCCTTATAAATATAGTTGAGGACAGTCCCAAGTAACCCTGGGGTTGGTGTTAGTTACCGCTAGCACCTTACTCAATTATTTATCATCGTATGAAGGAAAAAGAACAATTGACTGGACGTGGGGGGCAGTTCCCCACCCGGTCCACCATAAGAACATAAATTTACTTTAATATTGTGTTTTTATGATGGGCCGGAAATAGATTCGACAGGTGATATAGTATTTAACTAGACGATGCGATAGGCGAAGGACGTTATCCTAGCAAATCAAATAGACGCAAATGACGACTATTTTTTTCAGGATCTCAAGCAAGCCGCTTGAACTTGACGGGGTAGGAAAGACCTTGTAACCAAACTACCAAGGGTACTTTAGTACCCTTTTTTATGTTTTGTTTTTGCGCAAAGCAACATAATGATGTGCTAATGGTAGCTGCAAATCGTGAAGAATTATTAGATGTAATCGATTTAGTTGGATTACAAACCACAGGTGTTGAATACGTTCCCTACAGTGGTTAATAATATTTTGTAGTATTTTAGAGCACCTTCGGGTGCTTTTTTTGATATAAATATTCTAATAGGGAGAAGAATATGTATATCTATCGTTGCAGAATATTAAAAGTAGTTGATGGTGACACCGTTGAAATTGATTTAGATCTTGGATTTAATATTATTTTAGCCAATCAAAAAGTACGCATGGCAGGTATTGATACACCTGAAAGTAGAACATCAATTACTGAAGAAAAAGAACGTGGCTTATTATCTAAGAAAAAATTAGCTGAAAAATTACCTGTTGGTAGTTGGCAAAAAATTCAAACTCTTAAAGCAGATAATAATGATGATAAATTCGGACGTATACTTGGTGTTTTTGTTATGGAAGATGGTATGAGTTTAAATCAATGGATGATTGATAATAACTATGCTGTGCTATATCAAGGTGAAAATAAAGAATTAGTGCAAGAAGGTCATCGTTATAATAAACAAAAATTGATAGAGCGTGGTGAACTTAAAGTATAAATACTTATATGCTCATCAATGAAATACTATTAGAAGGGGTTAATGACCCTAACATTTTCAAAGCTGTTTTTATGGCAGGTGGCCCAGGCTCAGGTAAAAGTTTTGTTGCTCGTAAATTAGGGTTACAAGCAGCAGGATTGCGTGTCATCAATAGTGATGATGCTTTTGAAATTTTAATGAAAAAACAAAAACTTGATCCAAAGATGCCACCTGAAGAACAAGAAAAACGTGACATTGTTCGTAAACGTGCAAAAGAACTCACAAACAAAAAACAATTCTTATTTTTACAGGGTCGTATTGGAGTAATTATTGATGGTACTGCAAAAGATTTTGAAAAAACAAAAGCTAGTAAAGACGCTCTAGAAGCAATAGGTTATCAAACAATGATGGTATTTGTTAGCACTAGTTTAGAAGTAGCAATGAAACGTAATCGTATGCGTGAACGCAGTGTACCTGATTCTATCGTAAAATTGGCACATTTTGAAACACAAGTCGCTAAAGAAAATTTACAAAAATTATTTGAACCAAATTTTGTTGAAGTTATTAATGATGGTAGTCCTGACTTAAATCCTGCATCTAAAAAAGTAAATCAATTTTTACGCAAACCACTTAACCCAATCGCACAAGATTGGGTAATGAAACACTAATATTTCTAAAATTCTTTCTTTTATATAAATTATATTTTATGATAAGTATTCTTGTTCATTAGAAGAACAATGATATTATTTCATTTTTCACACACAGAAAGGAGATACAAAATGAAAACAGTAGGTGATGTAGTTACTAGTTTTGCAGTAACGGGCGTAAAACCACGAGCATTAACAGTTGATGGTGCGTTTGAAACCATTACAGAAAAATCATTCGAAGGTAAATGGAAAATTGTAGTCTTTTATCCAAAAGATTTTACGTTTGTTTGCCCCACTGAAATTGTTGGATATGACAAATTAAATAAAGATTTTGAAGATCGTGACGCAGTATTGTTAGTAGGTAGCACTGACAATGAATTTTGTAAATTAGGATGGCGTAATGCACATGAAGATCTTAAGAAAACAAGTTCATGGATGTTTGCTGATGTAGCACGTGGTGAGTTATCACTAGCTGAACAGCTTGGTGTATTTTATGCTGCTGCAGGTGCAGCATTACGTGCAACTTTTATTATTGATCCTGATAACATTATTCAACATGTAACGGTTAATAATTTAGATGTTGGTCGTTCACCTGAAGAAACATTGCGTATTTTGGACGCATTGCAAACAGGAGAATTATGCCCATGTAACCGTGTAGTTGGTGGTGAAACACTTTAATCTATGTACTTTTGGCTATTCATAATTATAGCCTTAATAGCAAGTTTGGCTGTTGCTGTTGTTTTAGCTGAGATTATTAGGGACAATGATGATTGATTGTCTTATACTAGGTGATAGTATCGCTGTTGGTACGCACCAATATAAACAAGAATGTCGTGTTATTGCACAGGTTGGTATCAACAGTTGGAAGTTTAATAAAGCATACCCAAGTCAATTTATTTCAAATATCGTGGTAATAAGTCTTGGTAGTAATGATCATCAAGGTATAAGAACCCGTAAAGAGTTAGAAGATTTAAGAAATAGAATTTCTTCTAACTCTAAAGTATATTGGATCTTACCTGCAATAAAACTTGATGTACAGGAAATAGTACGAGATATTGCTCAAAGATATAATGATTTCGTTCTCCCAATACCTAGTACACAAAAAGATAATGTTCATCCAAATGTAGTAGGATATAAACAATTAGCGGAAAATATAAAATAATGTTTAATTATGAAACAATATGGGATATATACGAAATAAAATTCGCTATTATTTTTCTTTCTATTGTTGTAACAATTGTCTTGGCAACATATTTTTATGATAAACACAAGAACAAAGACAAGGAAAATAATAACGATGATTGAATTAATTTGGGCATTAGGAGCAATTATATTAATTGATGTTGTATTAGGTGGAGAAAATGCACTAGTTATTGCTATGGCATCAAGAAATCTACCCCCACAATTACGCAAAAAAGCATTATTGTGGGGAACCATAGGAGCAGTTGGGGTAAGATTTTTGTGTGTAGCTGCTCTAACATACTTGTTGATGATACCTGGGTTGCGGTTTATTGGAGGTACTGCATTATTATATATTGCATATACTTTAGTTAAAACTAAAGAAGATGATCATGAAGTCAATGCTGCAAATACATTTTGGGGTGCAATGGCAACTATAGTATGGGCTGATGCAGTAATGGGATTGGATAACGCATTAGCAATTGCAGGTGCAGCTAATGGTAATTGGTGGTTAATTATTTTTGGTTTATTAGTTAGTGTACCAATAATATTATTTGGTAGTACCATAGTTTCAAAAATTATGGAACGTTGGCCTAAAACTATTTGGATTGGAGTTGGTGTACTTGTAATAGTTGCAATACAAATGATTTGGGCAGAACCATTATTACAATCATATATTATAGAACTTAAAAATGAATGAATACAAAAACAGAATTAAAAATATTATTATTAGGCGATAGTTGTACGGATGTATATCAATATGGAACAGTAGAACGAATTAATCCTGAAGCTCCTGTTCCAATATTTCAATATAGTCACCAAGAATCAAAATTAGGTATGGCAGGAAATGTATTACTTAATTTGCAAGCTTTAGGTTGTAAAGTAAAATTTATTACTAATTCTGAATACGGTATTAAAACTAGACTTATTGATATTAAATCTAAACAACAGATGTTAAGAATAGATAATGATAATATTTCAGAACCATTAGATTTGAATAATTTTAATGATTGGGATTATAACGCAATTGTAATAAGTGATTATAATAAAGGCGCAATAAGCTATGAGTTAATAGAGCATATAATTGATCATTATAATGGACCGATCTTTGTAGATACTAAAAAAACAGATTTAGCTAGATTTAAACATTGTTTTTTAAAAATCAATGAAATAGAATATAAGGCTAGAAAGAGTGATGGTGAAAATATTATAGTGACTTTAGGAAATAAGGGAGCAATGCTCAAAACAAAATCAATAGAAAAAATGTTTCCAACTCAAGTCAAGGATGTTACAGATGTTTGTGGTGCAGGAGACACATTTTTATCAGCATTGACCTATTATTATTTAAAAGATTGTGATATAGAAAAAGCTATTGAATTTGCAAATATTGCTGCTAAAATTACTGTACAACATATTGGTGTATATGCACCATCTTTACAAGAAATTTTAGAAAACAAAGGAGAAAATTATGAGTTGGGTTAATACAATGAAAGATGCTATACCTGAATATGGCAAAGATATTAAATTAAATTTAGACGCAGTAATAAATCGTTCAAGTTTAGATAAATTAGAAGCAGAATGTTGTGCATTAGCTGCAGCAGTTGCCACAGGAAATGGTAAAATTGTTTCTATTATACTTTCAAATATTGAAGATGTTAAAGAACGTGATGCAGCAATGACCGCAGCAAGTCTTATGGCACAAAATAATGTTTGGTATCCCTATGTCGAAATGACTGAAGATTCTAATCTTAAAGGATTACCCGCTCAATTGAGAATGAATGCTATTATGACTCATGGTGGTACTACTAAAGCACGATTTGAAGCATATAGTTTATGTGCTAGCATAGTTGGCAAGTGTCATTTTTGTGTGAAAGCTCATTATGACACTCTTAAAAAAGAGGGCTACACAGTGGAACAATTACGTGATATAGGACGCATTGCAGCAGTTATTAACGCAACATGTAAAATTTTAGTTGGGTAACTAATGAAAATTGCAATTATAGGTGCAGGAATTGCAGGAGTATTACCTGCTTATTTTTTGTCCAAAAATGGACATGATGTAACCATATACGAACAAGAACGACATGCTGCTATGCGCACAAGTTATGCTAATGGTGGGCAGGTCAGTGTAAGTAATAGTGAAGTATGGACAACTTGGGCTAATATCGAAAAGGGTTTAAAGTGGATGCTCAAAAAAGATGCACCATTACTAATTCATCCATCATTAGATTTTGATAAGCTCAAATGGATATCAAAGTTTCTTGTCAACACTGTATCTAATGTATATAAGAATAATACAATTGAAACCATTAAACTTGGGTTAGAAAGCAGAATACTATATAAACAAATCATTGATGAAGAAAATCTAGAATTTGATCAGACTAATAGTGGTATTTTGCATTTTTACAAAGATGCAAAATATCTTGACAAAGCATTTGATGCTAAAGATTTGTATGAATCTAATGGTGTTGAATTCCGAATGATAGCCAATCGTGATGATATTTTAGTATACGAACCTAAATTAAAAGATGTTAAAAATTTAATTGGAGCAGCATGGACAAGCGAAGATTGGACAGGGGATATTCATAAATTTTGTAAATCCTTACTTGATGTTGTTAGGTTAAAGTATAATGGTCGAGTATCATTTAATCATTCAATTATTAATCCTAGAACTTTACTTGACAACTATGATAAAGTAATTATAGCTGCAGGTTCTGAAAGTGTAGAGTTAGGCGATGTTATTGCTGACCCAATCGATGTATACCCTGTAAAAGGTTATAGTATTACAATTGAGGTTGATGATCTTTCATTATTACCAAAAACAAGTTTGTTAGATGACCAAGCTAAAATTGTAACATCTACGTTAGGAAATCGTTTAAGGGTGGCAGGTACAGCGGAGTTATGTGGATACAATCGTGATATTACAAGAAGTAGGATTGAACCATTGTTAAATTGGGTAAATGAAAACTTCCCAAATATTGATACAAGCTGCTATAGTAGTTGGGCATGTTTGCGACCAATGACTCCAAATATGATGCCTATTGTACGTGAAACTAAAGTTAAAAATATTTATTACCACACAGGACATGGGCATTTAGGTTGGACAATTAGTCCTGCAACTGCAAACAATTTGGTTCAACTTATCGAAAAGGGATAAATATTAGTATGAGCGAAGATGTTGAAAAATTTAAGCATAGTCGGCGCAGACTCAATGACGAAAATGCTATGAATAAGCAAGTTCGAATAGCTAAAGAGCATGGTTTTAATGTTGATGAACCGCACAAATTTGCTAAACATCATGCAATGAATTGTGGTAACCCTAATTGTTTAATGTGTTCAAATCCTAGAAAAATATTCAAGGAAAAAACAATACAAGAACAATGTCATGAACAGAAAAAACTATGGGAAGAATGATTTTATCCATAGATATTACGTAGTAAACAGGTTTATTATCAGATAATTTACACTATAAGTAAATATCTACGTACACATTTTATGTGTTTTTTTATTTCAAAAGAGGAAATTAGTATGAAAAAAATTTTATTAGCAACATTGTTAGCTAGTGCAGCGACCGTAGCAAGTGCACAAACATCTGTTTATGGTTTAGCTGATGCGTTTTATGGTCAAACATCAGGTAAACAAACTGTAAACCGTGTTGAATCGGGTGGCATGACTACAAGTTATATTGGTGTTCGTGCATCAGAAAAAATTGGTGACTTAACTGCTACAGCAGTATTAGAGACATTCTTACGTCCTGATACCGCAGCACAGGGTCGTTTTAATGGTGATACTTTTTATGCACGTAATGCTTATGTTGGACTAAGTTTAAAAGCAGGTGAAGTACAAGTTGGTCGTGTAACAACACCAATGTTTATTTCAACAATTGTTTTTAATTCATTTGGTGATAGTTTTGTTTTTAGTCCAATGGTAACCGCACGATATGGTGCAAGCAACTTTAATCTTGGTGGTGGTGGATCTGATACAGGTTGGAGCAATTCAGTACTTGTCAAGACAAATGCAGCAGGATTAGCACTTACAGGTGTTTATAGCGCAGGTGTAAGTGATGATGCGTTAGGTACTAAGCAAGCAGGTAAGAGTGTTGGTGCAATGTATTTCCAAGGACCAATTGGTTTAACAGCAACATGGCAAGATGTTGAGCAAGGTGCAGGTAAGCCAAGTATGACTTCAACCATTGTAGGTGCATCATATGATGTCAAAGTTGCAAAACTTTTTGCACAATATAATCGTGTTGAAAATAGCGATGCGGTAACTAAAGAAGATACAGGTTACAGTGTTGGTGCAGCAATGCCAATGGGTAAGGGTAATACTGTAATGGTTAGTTATGCCAAGCATGATCATACTATGATTAGTAACAAAACTGCTGAAACAGTATCATGGGCAATTGGTTTGTCACATGCAGTAAGCAAGCGCACTGACGTTTATGCTGCATTGCGTGATACATCATATACAAATGATGGTGTTCATAGAACAAACGCAGTATGGGCAGATACACGTGTTATGGGAGCAGGTATCCGCCATCGTTTCTAAATTTTTGCTAAATTTAGGTGGTAAAAAAGGGGGCTATGCTCCCTTTTTTTATAAGTATAGTTATGATTCAAAGTACATATGAATGGACAGAAAAACGACAAGAACTGTATCAGCAGATTAAAAATTTACGTGGTTACTATAATGACGCACATAAAATGCTTGCTAATATTGATAAATTAGTGAGAGAATTAAATATTCTTAATGTTGAACATCGTAATCGAATTAAACCTTCCATTGCTCAAAATGAAAAATTGTCAGAAATTAACAACACAATTGATGTTCTTGAAAAATGGTTACTTGTTGTTGCACTGTCTGAATAAAACTACTTGACAACAATGTGATTTACCATTAATATACCAACATTGCTTGACGCAATATCTCAACAAAACAAAAGGATTGATAATGTCAAAAATTGATACTAGTTTTAGCCTTACCATCGATGAAGCGGAAGCTGCACTGCATAGCTTGATCGGAACTAAACTATCTATGTTCTTGTGGGGACCTCCAGGAATTGGAAAGTCTGATTTGATTCGTTCAATTGCCCGTAAAAATAAATGGGCAGTACGTGAAGTACGCTTGGGTCAAATTGATCCTACCGATATCAAAGGTATCCCATTCTTCAATGCAGATAAGTCTTATTTTGCGTTCAATGAAAATACTAAAGAATACGAAGAAACCAAAGGTACCCTTGATTGGGCACCTCCCTCAGAATTCCCTGATGCAAAATTTGCTGAGCAGTATGAGCACGTTCTATTGTTTCTTGATGAACTGAACGTTGCTGCTCCTACCGTTCAAGCTGCTGCTTATCAGTTGGTTCTTGATCGTCGTGTAGGTAAATATAAAGTGCCTGATAACGTCATCATTGTTGCCGCAGGTAACCGTGATAGTGACAAAGGTGTTACTTATCGTATGCCATCACCACTATCTAACCGTTTTATCCATATGGATGTTCGCCCTGACTTTGCTGTATGGCAGAATTGGGCAGTACAAAATAACATACACAAAGATGTAGTGGGGTACTTGTCATTTGCTAAAAATGATATGTACGATTTTGATGGTCGTAACAGTGGTCATGCATTCGCTACACCTCGTAGTTGGTGCGCAGTGAGCAAGATTCTTCAAGATTGCGAAAAGCTTCCTAACGAATTGCTTACTAAAATTATCGCAGGTACAGTAGGTGATGGTCTTGCAGTAAAGTTTATGGCACACCGTAAACTTGTGGATAAAATGCCCGACCCTATGGATATTCTTGAGGGTAAAGTTACCGAACTTCAAGTAAAAGAAGTTAGTGCAATGTACTCGCTAACAGTAAGTATGTGCTACGAATTGAAGGATATGAGCGATAAAAATAAAGTTGAATCTAAAAAATTCCACGAAATGTGCGACAATTTCTTCAAGTTTATGATGGACAATTTTGAAACTGAGTTGGTTATTATGGGTGCAAGGATTGCACTTAAAACCTACAAGTTGAATATGGATCCAACAAAATTAAAGACTTTGACAGACTTCCATAAAAAATATGGTAAGTATATCAAGGAAGCAGTATCCCAAAAGTAAGTTGTTGAGAAATCAAGGGGAATATTCTCCTTGACATATTCATCAAACACTGTTATGATACTGTTCTTCATCTAAGGAATATTGTATGACAACTACTGCAAATACCCAAGAAAACAAAAAACTTAAGAAAAAATTTGATAATTTGATCGGTCCTTTTGACGCAAATACTGATCGTGAAGCACGTGATATTCTTACTAGTGCTCGTGTTGCATTGTTGCTTAAACATTCTTTTTTTGGTAATCTTGCTACCCGTCTAAAATTAATCAATGCAGATGAATGGTTACCAACTGCGGCAACTGATGGTAAGCGGTTTTATTATAACAGTCGATTTATTAAAATGCTTACTCGTGGTGAAGTAGAGTTCCTTGTAGGTCACGAAGTACTTCACGTTGTATACGATCATATGGGTCGTCTTGGTGATCGTGACTTACGTATCTTTAACGTTGCTAATGATTATGCAGTAAATGCTGATTTAAAACGACACAATGTTGGTACATTTATTACCACTGTACCATGCTTATATGATGCAAAATATGACGGTAAATCTTCGGAAGAAATTTATGATGACTTGATGAAAAACGTCAAAGAAATTACGCTTGATGAAATGGTTGACAAATTGCTAGATGAACACCTTGAAGGTAATGGTGATAGCGATGATGATGGTGATGGTGATGAAGATATGGATAAAACGGGTCGCAGTAAGAAAGGACCCAAGAAAATGACTGATGCTGAGCGTGAGGAATTGCGTCAAGAAATCAAACAAAATATTATTAATGCCGCACGTTCATCAGAAGCAGGTACTATTCCTAAGGGTGTAGATCGCATGATTAAGGATATCACCGATCCTAAAATGCCATGGAGGGAATTGCTTCAAACCAATATTGTTTCCACTATGCGTGATGATTATACGTTCATGCGTCCAAGCAAACGTGGTTGGCATCTTGATGCTATTCTGCCATCAATGAATTTTAGCGAAGAAATTGATATTTGTGTTGCGATTGATATGAGTGGTAGTATCAGTAATGAACAGGGTAAAGATTTCTTGAGCGAGATTCAGGGTATTATGGATCTGTTTACAAATTATAAAATTCATGTGTTTAGTTTTGATACACGTTGTTATAATTTACGTGAGTTTAATTCTGAAAACATGGATTCAATTGTTGATTATGAATTGAAAGGTGGTGGTGGTACTGATTTTGATGCAATCTTCAGCTTTCTTAAGGATGAAGCAATTGAACCAAAACGATTGGTAGTGTTTACTGATGGTTATCCTTGTGGTTCATGGGGTGATGCAAATTACTGCGATACAACATGGATTATTCATGGTGACCCAAATCCCAATCCACCATTTGGTACATGGGCAATTTATGCCGACCACAAATAATGATACAGAATATATCGCAATGTGGGATATGCATGGTCTTGAATATCTTGCCAATGTTACTAAAATTAATGAACAAAATACTTGGAATATACTAAACGATGAAAAAACAAAATTAGTTCCATTGCGAGAAATGATATTACGTGCTAAGTTTAATCCCCAAAGACACTACGAGATTTATGCTTTTATTTCACCATTAATTGAAGAAGAAATTAGGTATTGTTTTAAACATACCCCACAAACTATGGTTGATCAAATTCGTATAGTTGGTCATCAGATTTATTCTGATCGATTAGATTGCGAAAATAGTAAAATAAAAATTGTATAATATTATTCTCCTAAATATTTGTGGTACTAAAATATTAGGAGAATACCAATGGCAAGATTTTTAAAACACGTTGGGTTACATGGTGATCGTAAAGTAGCAGTTGTTTTTCGACAAATTCCAAACGAAGAACATATGTGCTTAGTTGTGTATACTCAACTATTAAACCAAAACATACATGACCCTCTTGTTGCAACCATTGAAAGTGATATTGGTCAATCAAGTAAAGAATTAGCAGATGCATTAAATCGCACACATACTAGAGATGGTAAAATTATTTTACAAGTCTTACATCAAGAAGGTATGCTAAAAAAAGTTAATTGTGAACAAATTTTAATGACTCCTGCTCCAAAACAACATATTCGTTTAAATGAACTTAACAAACTTTTAAATGAAATGGAACAAGGTGAAGAAGCAGTAAGAAGATTAGCTGAAATTGATGCTAGTAGAGGTTTACAAGATCCTGTTGATATAGCAAAACGTATGCGTGGTGAGCAACCTGCTGCTGATCGTATGTATGGCATCAAAGAAACGTTAGGAAATCATGATCTAGCTAATAATTTGCGTCAGCAAGCAGCTAAAATGAGTGTAGAGGCTAAAGGATTACTTGCTGAGGCTGATAGATTATTAAAAGAAGCTGCAAGCATGGATGGTTCTGTTGTAGAAGAATCAACACCCAAAAAAACTGTAGCAAAAAAAACAACTGTTAAGAAACCAACTAAGAGTAAATCAACGACGTTAGCATAATTATGTCCCCTGAATTGTTTAAAAAGTGGGAAGAAATTGTTGATGATGTTGATAAAATTAAAATTCCCGTACAGTTTATTAAGAAATTAATAATTAAATTAGATAATAGAAAACAAAAAACTCTTAATATCCAATCTTTAGTTAAATCAGGGCATGATCCTGATGAAATTGAAGAAATTATTGCGAATAAATTACGTGAATTAGATGAAGAAATGAATAGTATTGAGTTTATTCTAGATATTGAAAACATAGCAGAAACAGTTCAGCCTACTACAGATGATATTCTTAAAAATCTATAAACTTAGATAAATTTGTGTTTGATTTTTAAGGTATTAAAGTTATAATATTATTTTTGGAATTATAATGAATGTCAAATTAGTAAGCTATTCTCAACCTACAACTGAGTTTATCAATCAAGGTATTGAAAACGTACAAGACCTTATTGCATTTTGTGCTAGGGTAAGTAATCCTTCTAATCAACTTAATACAGAAACAAGTGATAAACTTATTCGCTATCTTATAAAACATGCACATTGGTCACCATTAGAAATGACTAATGCATGTATGGAAATTACTACAACAAGAGACATTGCTAGACAAATCTTACGTCATCGTAGTTTTAGTTTTCAAGAATTTAGTCAACGCTATGCTGACCCAACTAAAGACTTAAATTTTGTTGTACGTGAGGCTAGACTACAAGATACTAAAAATAGACAAAACAGTATTGAATGTGATGATGACTATATTAAAGATCGTTGGGAAAATGAACAACTTGCAGTAACTATTCGAGCTAAACAAGCTTATGAATGGGCAGTCAATAATGGTATCGCTAAAGAACAAGCACGTGCAGTATTACCTGAAGGATTGATGGAGTCTAGACTTTATATGAATGGCACAATAAGGTCATGGATACATTTTATTCAGTTACGTAGTGGTAATGGAACACAAAAAGAACATCAGTTGATTGCGATGGAATGCGCTAAAGTTATTGCTGCAGTTTTTCCAATGGCTACAGAAATGGTTAATAATGATTAAAGCAGCTAACCCACATGATGGTTACGTAAAAACTAGACCACCACATTTAAACTATGTTGAAGTATATCGCTTTAATATGGGTGATGTTGAAGATCCTGATTTATATTGTAGTTTTGGGTTAGGTGACTTTTTAGCCACAGAAAAAGGAAAATGGATTAAGGAAAATTCAATTGATATGTTTTATTTGAATATGATTGATCATAATACTTACGGATATAAATGTGTTGTTAAGGCTGCATTTAATGATGAGATGTTAAATTTTTATATGTTGAAATGGAATTAATATGATTTTTGTAACAGGTGGATTAGGATTTATTGGGCACAATGTTGTCAGACAATTAGAAAAACGTAAACATGATGTTCGTATAATTGATAATGCCTCAACTTATGGGTTTATACCTAAAACTGAATTAAATTATCTTGTTAATGAACGTAAAAAAGAACTTAATTCTATCGTACACAATTTTAATATAGCTGACCGTACATTAGAAATGATTTTTAATTTACTTAAACCAAAGACCGTAATTCATCTTGCAGCTATGCCAAGATCAAAAATTGTCAATAAATATCCTACTGTTGGCGCAAGAACATTAACGGAAGGTTTGCTTAATTTATTAGAATTGTGTACACATTATAACGTAAAACGATTTGTTTATATTAGTAGTAGTATGGTTTATGGTAATTGGAATGGAACCGTTGATGAATCGCATCCTTGCAACCCAATTGATATCTATGGTACATTAAAATTAACGGGCGAACATTTAGTTAAATTATGGGCTAATGATCATGATAGAGAATATATTATATTGCGACCAAGCGCAGTGTATGGTCCGCTTGACGTAGAAGATAGAGTATTAAGTAAATTTTTGATTGCAGCAATGAAAAATGAAGAGCTAAAAGTTGAAGGTGCTAATGAAGTTTTAGATTTTACTTATGTTGAAGATGTTGCATGGGGAATTACTAATGCCGCACTAAATTCAAATACTGTAAACAAAACTTATAATATTACTAGAAATGAGCCTGACAACATTCCGCTAGAACAAGTTGCGAATATGGTAGTTGATATGGTTGGTGGAGGAAAAGTTACTATATATCCTAAAAATCTTGACTACCCATCAAGAGGAAAGCTAAACTCCGAATTGGCTAAACAAGACTTTGCATATAATCCCTATGTTAACATTGAAATCGGTTTGGAGTGCTATCAAAAGTGGTTCGAAGAAAGCACCTATTGGCAATCAAAACTTAAAATTTAATATTCCATTTTATGGTTTAAATCGCCAATATGATCAAATTGGTGAAGAATTATTGACTGCTACTAATGAAGTCTTACGTAGTGGTCAATTAGTTGATGGTACATTTAAATTACAGCTTGAAAAATATATTGCTTTAAAACTAAATGTAAAGTATGTTCATTTGTGTCACAGTGGCACACAAGCACTTAATGTATTAGCAGAAGCTAAAAGAATATTATCAAAAAATATTGAACCTAATATTATTTTACCTGATGTAAGTTATATTGCTACTTATAATGCATTTCTTCGTGCGGGATACAATATTACATTAGCTGATGTTGATGCTTATGGTATGATTAAATGGTCAGAGGTTGATAGAATTCGTGAACAAAACCCAAATTCCAAATATGATTTATGTATTGTAGGTTTATATGGAAGTAAACCTCTTTTTAATAATGTTAATGATAATAAGCTAGATAGAAAAGTAAGAAATTCGGATGTACATCAATTTGAGGATGGTGCTCAACATTGGTTAGGAGGTATGTTACATAATAGTTCAGCTATGACGCTTAGTTTTGATCCAAGTAAAAATTTGCATGCTAGTGGTCATGGTGGTGCGATTGTTACTGATATGTTAATAATATCAGAACAAGTTAAAGAATTATTACTACAAGGTGGAGATTTTACCAATGGCGGAATTAATAGTAAATTAAGTGAGATTGATTGTTCACATATTTTAGTAAGAGCTAAGTACTTAACTGAATGGCAAAATCGCAGGAAACAAATTGCTGCTTATTGGATAGAAAGTTTTGCTGATACCAAGATTGAAAATTTAGTAGAATCTAATATTGCTAGAATGAATGCATATCATAGCGTTAATAAGTTTGCGATATCTGTGCCTGATCGTGACAAATTAAAAGAGTATTTATCACTTCACGGTATTGAAACTAAGATACATTATATTAATAATTTTAGTAGTTCTTATAAATTAAAACCCCAAGTCAAATGTGATTTTTTATCTAATTCCTATCAATTTGTAAAACATACTTTATCTCTTCCAATATATCCTGAATTGACTGATATAGAGGTAGACTATATTCGTGATACGGTAAAATCTTTTTATAAATAATAAGATGAAAGTTTTCCCTATAAAAGTAGAAAAAACAAACAAACAAAATTATAAATTTATAGAGTGGAAAATACACAATGTTTGTAATTATAATTGTAGTTTTTGCGCACCAATGCATAAAAATGGCAGTCAACGATGGTTTGATTTAGACTTTTACAAAACCAATGTAGACAAATTATATGATTTATGTGATGGAAGCCCCTTTTGGTTTCAACTAACGGGAGGAGAACCCACACTATATCCAAAATTAATTGAACTATGTCAATACATCAAAAGTAAAAACGGATTAGTAAGTTTAATTAGTAATGGGAGCAGAACATTGCGATGGTGGCAAGAACTTAAAAATTCTAATACAATTGATCATTTAATTATTTCTTTACATACTGAACAAACAAAAAATTATAAACATATTTCTGATGTTTTAAATTTGTTTCATGATGTGCCTATTAATATTATTTGTTTGATTACACATACAAAAGATACGATTGATTTAGCTTTTGAGGCAAAAGATTTTTTAAAAAACACTACAGGATCAATAATTGTTGTAAAGGCTATGATGATTACAAATTATGATATCTATGAAATGTACACTCCCGAACAATTGTATAAATTAAAAGAAGATACTTTTGTTTTAGGAATTAAAAACAATACTAAAACTAAATCTTTCATACCTAAAGAATTATCGATTAATTTTCAATTAAAAGTTACTTTTAGTAATAATTTAATTTCAAATATTGATCCACAAATTTTAATGAAAAATAAAATGAATAAATTTTTAGATTGGCAATGTGAAATAGGAAAAGATAATATGCGAATAGATTATGACATTGTTTACAGAGGTGTGTGCGAAGTCGGAGGAAGCAGATCATTAAATGATCCACAGTTGCAATTTACAGATGATTTTATAAAATGCACTAGTAATAATTGTCTTTGTGCAACTGATATGATATCAACAAAATATTTACTTTTAGAAAATAATTTAAAAGCATAAATAGAGTTATGTTTATATTATCATTACTTCCTGAATGGGCTGTGCATGCAATATTTTGTGTGGGTGCACTAGGAGTTATTCTTGGATTTGTTTTAGGTTTTATACCATTCATAAACAAATATAAATTACCCTTTCAAATTGTAAGCATTATTGTGTTAACTTTTGGTGTTTATCTTGAAGGTGGATTTGCTAATGAACAAATATGGCAAATGAAAGTTAAAGAAATGGAAGCACAAGTTGCCAAATCTGAAGCTAAAGCAGCACAATTCAATACTCAATTACAAGCATCAGTAACTGAAAAAACTACTGTTATTAAAGAAAAAGGTGATACCATTGTAAAATATGTGGACAGATATCGTGATCGTGAAGTTTTAAAGACGGTAGAGGGTCCTGAACGGGTAAAAATAGAAGAAGTAATAAAGTTTATAGAAAATTGTCCTATACCACAAGATATAATAGATGCTCACAATGCTGCTGCTAAGATGAATGAAGCAGCAAAAGGGGATAAGAAATGAATAGCACTGAAAAAATTAGAAGTGATTTGCGGTTTTTGTTTCTTATGATATTAGTTGTAGCAGTTTTTACTATAGGTGGGTGTTCATTATTTCAAAAACAACCAATTCCTGTAGCTAGAAATTTTCCTGATGCAACTCCTGAGTTAATGATAAAATGTGAATCTTTAAAAACAATTCAAGGAGATAAAGTTGCTATTACTGAAATGCTTAAAACTATAGTAGAAAATTACACATTATATTATCAATGTTCACTTAAAGTAGATGGTTGGCAAGAATGGTATGATACGCAGAAAAAAATTTTTAGTGAAGTGAAATGAAAGTTTCTGATGTCACAAAAGATTATAAGTTATATGTCGCTAGGGTGACGGTGAAGCAGCTTGGGTATTCAGGACAAATTGATTTTACTGTAACGGCACAAAATTTAAACATGGCAAGATTATTAATGAAAAAACAATATAATCTTAAAGATCATGAAATTGGGTCGATTAAAGAAGTAAGATAAATAGTACTTGTATTTTCTATCTTAATATGTATAATTACCTTTAACAGGATTTAAAAATGAAAAAAATTTTATTAATAATTTTTGCGATTGGAATAACAGGATGTGCATCAAAGGTAAGTAATTACCAATTATATGCTGATGCACAAGCAAAGATTGCTCAAGCAAATGCTGTAGCTGAAACGGCAAGATATAATGCGCTTGCAGAAATTGCTAAAACAGGAGATAGTGCTGCAAAGGTAGCTGCTGTATTAAGCATACATATGAATAATAATAATGCAACACCAAAAAATAATGTACATATTGCACCACCTGAAACTTTAGGTGATACTGCACTAAAATGGACAAGTGTTTTACTACCAAATTTTGTACAATTTTATACAATTAATAGAAATAGTAGTGTTGCTATGAGACAAAGTGATAATCAAGCTGCTATTGCTATAAGCACTAATAAAACATTTACTGATATGTCAACTGCAGGACATGTTGCAAACAGTAATATTGCAAATAGTGGTTTTAATGCAATAAATTCATCTTCTGTGGCAGGATTAAATGCATTAAATGGTGTTAGTGTGGCAGGATTTAATGCTTTGAGAGATACAGCAAAAGTTCCCTCGCCTAATATTACTGTACAAGGAAATTATAATATAGGATCAAACAGTGGTAATTATGGTAAACTTGCAGGTACTACACTTTCGGATAATACATCAACTCCAACGGTCGTTACACAACCTACTCCTACTATAGTAAATCCTGTAGTTGTAACACAACCTACTCCTATTGTTGTACAACCAACAACACCTTAATTTAAATTATAACAATTTAGCTATTAACTTAGCTAAATTGTTATTTCTAGGTGCATCAGGTAAATCGTTAGCTTTTATTGGTCTATATCCTATAATGGGATATAGTAAATTTTCATTCTTTGTAAATCGTTTGATTAATCTTTCGGGTGTATCAACACCATCAGCATCCATCATTTGACCATTATTAAGCATTAACGCAGCGTGATCCGCACGTTTGCCATATGGTGTATCAGCGATCAATACAACAATTTCACCACCATATTTTTGTTGTAACGCTTGTGCAAAAACTACACATCCACCATCAAAAGGACCGCTGTCCGTTGCGTTAACTAACAAATTATATATTTTATTTTTGTTTTTGAAAGGAAATTTACCTTCATCAAGTATACGTCTAGCAACAATTCCTAATCCTACAGGATATTCTTTATCAAATCTTACAGGATCAATCATAGGATATAGATATTTGGTTTGACCTGCTACAATATCAAATTTACTGTTGGGTGGGACACGATGCATTTTTTGTAATTTTCTAAATTTAATTTCATCAACAACAATCGGTTCGCCTACAGTAACTGCGCCTATCGCAATTGCCTTACCTGCACCTGTACGAATAATACCAACACGTTTACCGATGTATGGGTTAAGAGATGGTCCTTTACGTGATTCGTAATACTTTTTACCATCTACGATAAGATCTGCATAATGGATATCACCATCACTACGAATATTGATGCCTATTTTAGGAATATCAGTTGCTGATTCATTAGTCTTTTTGCGACCTTGACAGTGCGCACGTTGGCTAAATCCTTTTGGATTATTGCAATTTATAGAGCGTTTGTACTTATTGCTCCACTTTTCAGTAATAAAATCTTTTGCTCGCATATTATAAGTATTTATTTTTTGTTATAAATATATAGATGGATAAAAAGCTTAAAAAATTGAGACAATTTGCGGATTGGGCCATTACCAAACTTGATATTAAAGATAAACCTAGCATCAAGTTTAGTAATGATCTAGACATTGTTAAACAAAGAAAAACATTTGGTAGTACAACACCATCAAAAGAAATATGGGTGCATGTTGGTAACCGTAATACTGCTGATATAATGCGTACATTATGTCATGAATTAGTTCATGTAAAACAATTTGAAATTGGTGCAGCTAAACCACAAATGAATAAAAAGCATGAACAAAATATAGAAGATGAAGCTAATGCTTATGCAGGTAGAATGATGCGCAAGTATGGCAAGATGGATCCAACAATATACGAAAGTAAAGAACGAGCATGTTGTGTAGAGTTGCGTAAAGGATTATTGAAGTTAGAAAAGACAGATTACGATACGATTGATCGTTTAATGAAAAAAATAGCTAAAAAACATAATATTACACCAAAACAATTACATGATTACTTTGTTGAAACATATGGTGTAATACCTGATACTTGGATAAAAAAACAAAAAAAGTTGAAAGAAAGCCGTGAAGGATCATTACAACATGAGGTAGCAGACAGTTTACCACAAGCATATGTATTACCTGACTTAAATAGCGGTAATCCATATTTACAATACAAGTTTGGCGTTGCTATAGCAAATGCTAGAGGTAAACAAGCTAGAGAAAATGATGATATCAACCCATTTGATGATAATAGTATGGGTGATGTATTTTCTGATAAAGAATTTGTAGTAAGTTTTGATCCAAATATTGACCAAATTATTGCAAGTGCATTAAAACAAATTAATATGCCTGTAAAAATGCGCAGAATAGGTGTAGAAGGCAGCAAAGAAAGTAAAGATGTTTATTCACAAAGTCCTGTATCATCTTTTAAAGGTTTTTAATGCTGAACCTTGATAAAGTTACATTTATTATTGTAGATTGTGTTGATTATCAAAGAGCAAAAAAAACTCTAGAATTTTGTAATAAAAAAGTTAATTTTAAAGTATCAAAAATTCTTACTCATTTTCAATATAATGACTTACATTGTCAAAAAATACATGAGATAAAAAATAAATTAGAATATTCATATTTTTGTATAAAAAATTTAAATTCATATTTTGAAACAGATTTTATTTTATTAGGACAATATGATGGGTATGTTTTACATACAGACTTATGGGATGATGAATTTTATAGGTATGATTATATTGGTGCGCCATGGCCTGATTTTATGATTAAATTTGGTCCAAAAAAATATAATGTTGGTAATGGTGGGTTTTCATTACGCAGTAAGAAATTGCAAAATATTTTACAAAATGACCCAAATATTATTTTAGATGAAGCTGAAGATGTTGCAATTTGTAGAATAAACCGACCTTACTTGGAGACTGAGTACGGTATAAAATTTGCCCCATATGAAATTGCAGAAAAATTTTCTTTTGAATATGTTAGTTATTATGATCAACCTATGAAAAAAGCATTTGGTGTGCATAATTTTTCGCTACCACCTGATTATATGCAAATTGCCTAAATACTTTAGTAGGAAATAAAATGAAAATTAATGAAATATTAGTTGAAGAACAATTAGATGAAATTAATTGGCGTAAAGCTGCAGCTACAGGTGCGTTGGCTTTAGGTGCATTAGGAGCATTAGGCACGTCACAAGCTAGAGTAAGCCCACAAGATGATGGAAAAATGTCGCCTAGTTTTTCACAACAAGTTGCTGCAAAATCTGAAAAGTTAAATGTTATTAAAGAGTTACCTAATGATTTTGAGCATATTAGTTACAGAGGAAAACAAGGTGTAAGAGATAAAGAAGATGGAACTATTTTTTTATTCACTGATAAATCAAATTATTTTGACAAAATTTACACTGATAAAAATGGTAGAGAAGTATCTGAATATGTAATAGATTGGAAATTAAAAGATACACAAACATTAGCAGCATTAAGAAGTATTCAAGATCAATCAAATTCTACTCAAGTGCCACAAGAAACGCAAGGTGTAAAGGTTACTGATAATGGACAAATTCAATATCAAGGTAAATCATACAACATAGTAAAATATAACTCTAATCAAGGACCAACACCTAGAATAAGCAGATACGATGCTAAAGTTTTAGTTCCATGGGCAGACCTTGGAGTTAGATCAATAGGAAATGCTTCAGTAATTTTAGTTGGCAACCAAGCTTTAATAGATACAAAATGAGAATTTACGAAATTTTAAAAGAAGATTCTGAAGATAGAGACCACCTTTCTGCAGAACAACTAGCAGCAGTGGAACGTTTTGCTGATAAATTGTGGGAAAAGTTAGGTATTGATGTAAAATTTGGAACACATTTTTTACAGCAGTTATATCGTTATGAAAACGATCCACCTATATCAGGTGCAGAATTAGTAAGATTATTTAAACAAGAATATCAAAAATTTGGTAAAGAGATTGCATCACTTCCACCTGAGACTGAAGCAGTATTCATGGATTTACTTACTAATGTAAATTTACCATTTGTTATTAAACAAAATGATCCAACTAAACCTAAAAAAATATTAGGTATGACTATTATTCGTAAACCAAGTAAAACTACAAAAGGTGAGTTTTTTCCAAAAGGTAAACCTTATAAAATTGGAAGAACAGATTAAATAATTATATGAGAGCAAAAGAATTTATTGTGGAGCAAAATGAAACAGGAGATCCACCTGTCAGAGCCAAAGAAGCTTCACGTGGATTACATAAGTTTCGTGATTTAGAAGGTATGGATCGTATATATGAGTTGAATCGTGTTATGATGGCAGCAGCAAGTACTGACGGAGAAAAGCCTGTTAAATTAGATTCAGAAAGTTATACGGGTCGTTATAATACTGCACATCCTTATACAAAGGAAGAAGCGGCAATGTTAAAAATCGCATATGCTGCTGTAGGTTCAGATATGCATGATTTCAATGATGGTGACCTGCGTAGTTTAGAAGTTGAAGATACAAATAAAGTAAGTCCTGTACAAGCATTTAAAGGATTTTAATTTTTTTTGTATAGTAGTTTTTTGTAATAAGTAATGTAAAGGATTATTATGAAAAACATTGATATTAACAAAACAATTGATGCAATTAAATTAAAATGGTACCATGAGTGGTTAGCCACACATATTTACGATGAAGGACATAGTGGTTTTCACCAACAACTCACTTCTCAGGTAGTGGAAAAGTATGTTGATCCCTTAAATTTAGAAAAAAACGCTAGAATTTTAGACATGGGTTGTGGACCAGGCTACTTTCTTGATGAACTTAAAAAACGTGGTTATAATAACTATCTTGGTATTACTTTAAGTGAAGGTGATATTAATTTATGCCAAAATAATGGACATCCTGTAGAATCATATGATTTAAGTTTTTTACCACATGCTAAGGGATTTTATGATGAAAGTGTTGATTTTATTTTTTGTCGCCATGCTTTAGAGCACAGTCCATATCCATTATTTACGTTGATTGAATATAATCGTGTATTGGGACATAATAAATCATTGTATATAGAATTACCTGCACCTGATTGTGAACGATTGCATGAATTTAATTTAAATCATTATAGTATTTTAGGGGAAAGAATGTGGGCAGCATTATTACAACGTACAGGGTTTTCTATAGAAAAGTTTGAAAACATGGAATTTGATTTAACAGTTGGAAAGAATGAAGATGGTACTGATAAAAAAGTGCGTGAACATTTTTATTGTATTATTGCAAGAAAAACAAAAACACTTGATCTAAAATAATTTAAAACACTCATAAATATCTTTATGAGTGATGATATTGATAATTTAAAACGTTTGGCAGGTATTACCCTGCCAAATTCTTCTGATTATGGTGCTGCAATTAGTATGACTGCTACACAAAAATCACAAATTATGCGTGAAAAAAATATCCGCCCAGGCGACCCCGCTTGGTTTAAACTTTGGTTTGCTCAAACACATTTGACAGGTGAAAAGCCAATTTAGATAAATAATTAATTATGAGATTATAAAATGGCAGAACCTAATCCTTCAAATGTATCCCCATGGTATTTACGTAATATCAATCAAGCACTTGCCTTAGATGAAACTTCAGGTAATGTATATGTTCGTACAGGATTTCAGGGTAATATTATTATTTCGGGTAATGTAAGTATACCTGGAAATATTGATGCACACATTAGTGAAATAGGAACATCAGGTAATTTAACTGTACCTTATATGCCAATCGGAGGCAATGTAGTAGTAACATCAGGTAATGTAACTTCCACATTAAGTGGTAATTTAGCAGGTATTACAGGAAATGTAACAGTAATTGATGGAGGTGGTAGTTTAACAGTTGATGGTAATGTAGGTATTACAGGCAATGTTAATATTGGTACAATGCCAAATGTTAATGCTTTAGTAACAGGAAATGTTACTTCAACATTAAGTGGTAATTTAGCAGGTATTACGGGTAATGTTAATATTGGCACTATGCCAAACGTTAATGCTAATGTTTCAGGTAATGTAACGGCGACATTAAGTGGTAATTTAGCAGGTATTACAGGAAATGTAACCGTAGTTGATGGTGGTGGTAGCTTAACCGTTGATGGTAATGTTGGTATTAGTGGTAATGTTAATATTGGTACTATGCCTGAAGTTGAAATTAAAAATGATACAGGTAATCCAATTCCTATCAGTAAAGATACGAATGTTAATAGTATAACAAACCCACTTTATGTTGAAGGTGTTAATAATACAAGCTTCTTTGCACCATGGCAAAGTGATGCATTTGGAAGATTAAGAGTATCAAATCCATACACGTTATTTGATACACAAGCAAGATATTATGATCATGGACAATTTGCAAGCTCTACAACAGGTACAGCCAACGTAGTTTATGAAGCAAATTCAAGTACCTACATGTGTAATGTTGGATCAAATTCAGGAGATAATGTATTCCGTGAAACAGTAAAAACATTTCCATATCAACCTGGGAAAAGTTTATTAGTGCTTTCAACTTTTTGTATGAATGAAAAAAAATCAAATCTTAGACAACGAGTAGGTTTTTTTAGTTCATCCAATGGTATATTTTTTGAAGTTAATGGTAATACCGTAAACATGGTTATTCGAAGCAGTAGCAGTGGTGTTTTGGTAGAGGATAGAGTTGCTCAAATTAATTGGAATGGCGATACATTATTGGGTACGGGTGGATCAAGTAATCCAAGTGGTATAGAACTTAATACAGCAGTAGATCAAATATGGTTCAGTGATGTTGAATGGTTAGGTGTTGGTAGTGTTCGTGTTGGTTTTGTTATAAATGGTATATATATTATTTGCCATACTTTTAATCATGCTAACATTGTTGGTAATACATCTACATATATGACAACTGCTACATTGCCATTGCGTTATGAGATAACAAACACAGGTGCAACAGGCTCATCTAGTATGCTTCGACAGATTTGTTCAAGCGTCATTAGCGAAGGCGGGTTTCAATTATCAGGCTCAGGTAATCCAAGGGCAGCTTCACATGTTATAGGCGCACCTGTAAGATTGCCTAACGACCAAAGTTTTAAACCTGTTATATCAATAAGACTAAAAAGTGCATATTTAGATGCAGTAGTAATACCTATTGTTTATACTTTAATTCCTGTTGCACAAAGTATATTTCAATATCGTGTTTATAAAAAGGCAATAACATCAGGTGGTAGTTGGGTAAGTTCAGCAGCAGATAGTTCAGTAGAATATAATTTAGCACCTACTACGCTAGTAAGTGGGGATATTGCAGAAGAATCATTTATTAATTCTAGTAATCAAAGTAGTTCAGCACCAACTCAAGTTGCTTTTGGGTTTAAATATCAACTTGAACGTCAACCATTTACAGGTGTTGCTTATGAATATACTATCATGATGGCTACTACGGGTACAAACCAAGATATATACGCTTCCATAGAATGGCAAGAAATAACATAATATGTTGTTTTTTATCTAAATAATTTGATGAAACAAATGAGTACAATACAACTCATAAAAAATCCATACGAAGCAACAGTTTTTAAAAACGATAAAGAGTTACAAGATTTTATAAAATGTTGTGACCCACAAACAGGTTATCTGTATTTTATGGATAACTTCTTCATGATTCAACACCCAACACAAGGGTCAATGAATTATCATCCATGGGATTATCAAAAACGATTGATAGAAACTTATCATAATTATCGTTTTTCAATAGCGTTGATGCCACGTCAAAGTGGTAAATCAACGAGTGCAGCAGGTTATCTTTTATGGTATGCAATGTTTGTGCCTGATAGTACAATTCTTATAGCAGCACACAAATACGCAGGTTCACAAGAAATTATGCAGCGTATACGTTATGGTTATGAGAACTGTCCACTTCACATTAAAGCAGGTGTTGTTACATATAATAAAGGATCACTAGATTTTGAAAATGGCAGTAGGATTATTTCCGCTACTACAACAGAAAATACAGGTCGTGGTCTCTCAATATCATTATTATACTTAGATGAGTTTGCGTTCGTAAGACCAAGCATTGCTAAAGAATTTTGGACTTCTATTGCACCAACCTTAGCAACAGGTGGTAAAGCAATTATAACAAGCACACCAAATAGTGATGAAGATCAATTTGCTATTATATGGAAGGCAGCAAATAAAACACAAGATGAATATGGTAATGAAACTTTATTAGGTG
>Ga0214923_10001799_pt1 | contig 29808 bp, 31 predicted proteins | sample LL1510_MetaG_FD_177993 | JGI IMG/M metagenome (GOLD analysis project Ga0214923, IMG submission 177993) | Freshwater microbial communities from Lake Lanier, Atlanta, Georgia, United States - LL-1510 | ecosystem: Environmental > Aquatic > Freshwater > Lake | place: USA: Georgia | collected...
AGAAGATGTCTTACTTGATCTAAATGCAAATAACAAACCACCTACAACTATCACTAATCCAGCCAATAACCAATTCAATCTGTATTTTTCTAAAGGATGTTTTAGTCCTTCAATACTGCTTGAAAGTGATTTGTATTCTGTATTTTTATTTAATGTTGCTGTGATTTCTTTTTCATTTGCACTCGCCGGCATGGCTGCAGAAACTTTCGTTTTTATTTCCGACTGTGATTTTTCATACTTTGCTATTTCAATGGCCTCTTGGCTTTTATAACTGCTGAAAACAGGAATAAAACATACGATTAGAAACGTAGTAACAACCAAAAGCAAGCGCATTGCTTTATTTGCTTTTTCTGGTTTTTCCTCAAAAATACCGGCAGGTACCTTTTTAGAGAAACCAAACAATGCTGCAATACCTATAAATAACAATCCAACAGCGGCATATAAAATAATTACCTTATCCAAACTCAATGCAGCAATTTCTTCATCTTTAATTGCCGATGCTTTTCCAAATAAACTCAACCCTACAATCAATGGACCGATAGATGTTCCCAAACTATTGATTCCACCACCCAAGCTAATTCTATTGCTACCAGTAGATTCATCCCCCAAAGAAATCATAAACGGATTCGCAGAAGTTTGTTGGAGGGAAAAGCCCAATGCAACTACAAATAGCCCCATTAGCATTCCTCCAAATACATTCAAATAAACCGAAACAATCATAATGACTGCGCCCAAGGCCGAAAATCCCAAACCATAAACAATGCTTCGTTTATAACCCCAAGAGCCAACAATATCTTTGTTAGATACAGAGCCCAAAACGAACAAGATCAATGCTCCAAGGAAATATGCCAAGTAAAAAGCAAAATCAATCAATTGACTTTGAAACTGATCTAAATGGAAATAATGTTTACAAAATGGAATGAAAACACTGTTTCCTGCTGCAATAAATCCCCAGAAGAAAAATACTGTGGTTAATGTTGAAAGTGCTCCGTAGTTGGTTGGTTTAATATTGTTACTCATTATTGGGTTTAACTATGAACAAATAAAAGTAAAATTAAGTGAAACCCAAAATTCAGCGTTGATGTTATTGTGAATTTTAAAATATTGAATTGTGAAAATCTCAATTTGATTTATCTGAATTCACTAAAATTAGTAACTTCGCAACAGCGATGATTTCATTTCAAACTAAACTTCCAAACGTGAATCAGTCCATTTTCTCAGTGATGTCGCAAATGGCAGCCACAGAAAATGCAATGAATTTGGCACAAGGCTTCCCTGAATTTAATCCACCAGCAGATCTCATAAAATTCATTCATGAAGCAATGCTTGCTGGCAAAAATCAATACACCCCAATGCCGGGATATTTGTCGTTTAGAGAACAAATTGCTTTAAAAGAACTCAATTTACACCAATTATCGCTTAATCCTGATACCGATATCACTGTCGTGCCAGGTGCAACCGTTGGTTTGTTTGTTGCCATTCAAACACTTGTAAATCATGGTGATGAAGTGATTGTCATTGAACCCGCTTACGATAGTTACGAACCTGCCATCACACTGGCGGGAGGTAAAACCATTCGTGTTTCAATGGATCTAAATACTTTTCAAATACCATGGGATGAACTTAAATCAAAAGTGAATTCAAAAACCAAACTCATTATTGTGAATACCCCCCACAATCCTTTGGGAACGGTATTTACACATAACGATTGGCAAAACCTGAACAATATTGTGCAGCAATCCAATGCTTATGTACTTTCCGATGAAGTATATGAACACATGGTTTTTGATGGCAATACCCATATTTCTGTTTTGAATATTGAGGGACTTAAGGATCGCTCCATCAAAGTATCTTCCTTTGGAAAGACATATCATTGCACAGGCTGGAAAATGGGTTATTTATCTGCAAATGCTCAAATTACATCTGAACTAAGAAAGGTATATCAATTTCTTGCCTTTGCTTGCAATAGTTCAGCCCAAGCGGGAATTGAAGCATTTATAAAAATTGACAACAATTGGGAAGTTGAACTTTCTGAATTTTACGAGCAAAAAAGAAATTTATTTAGAACCCATTTACAAGGATCAAAATGGACCATGTTGCCTTGTAACGGTTCCTATTTTCAAGTGTTGAGTTTTGAAGGACATACAAACTTGAATGATATGGATTATGCGGTGCAATTGACCAAATTGTCGAAAATTGCAAGTATTCCAATTAGTGCATTTTGCAATAATCGCGAAAAAACCAATTTGTTGAGATTCTGTTTTGCGAAAAACGACGATACCATTATTCAAGCTGCCAATATCTTATGCAATCTTTAGATATCTATTTTTTACAAACCAATTTAATTTGGGAAAGTTCCAATGCAAACTTGAATCGATTGAATTGGTTGATACAACAAGCGCATGAAGGAAGTTTGGTGGTGTTGCCAGAAATGTTCGCAACAGGTTTTACCATGAATCCAGAAGAACATGCCCAAACAATGGATGGCGAAGCGCTAGATTGGATGAAATTGGCAAGTGTCAATAAAATGATATGTGGAAGTTTGTCGATAACTGAAAAAGGTAAATTTTACAACCGTTTTTTGGCGGTAAATAATGGAGAAATTGTTTTTCAATACGATAAGAAGCATTTGTTTTCTTATGGACATGAAAATGACCACTACACGGCAGGTAATGACTGCGGAACTTTTGAGTTTAATGGTTGGAAAATAGCCCCATTTATTTGTTACGACTTACGGTTTCCAGAATGGATCAGGAAATCAGCGGATGCCGATTTGATGTTGTTTGTTGCCAATTGGCCTGCTGCCCGAATGAAGGCTTGGAATACTTTGCTTTTGGCAAGGGCCATAGAAAATCAATGTTATGTGTTGGGGGTAAATAGGGTAGGTGAAGATGGAAACGGAATCAAGCACGCTGGACATTCTCAGCTCATTGATTTCTCTGGCGAACATCGCGTTGAACCCATCGAAAACCGAGAACAATTGGTACATGCCGTAATTGAAAAATTCCCAATGCTGCAATTCAGAGAGAGATTTCCTTTTTTAAAGGATCGTGCTTTATAGTACATTTAAACAAAAAGAAAGGGAGCAATTGCTCCCTTTCTTTTTGTTATTCATATTTTTTGAACTTATTTCTTCGCTCTTTGCATTGGGTTTTGCGTTTCTTTGCCTTCCTTGGCTTTGAATAACTCAATTCTTGAAACAGGAATATTTTCGCCTTTAGGCCAAACATTGTTGCTTTCGTCTATGTCGGCGGTTTCTTTGAATGGGTCAACCAATATGCTCTTTACTTCTTTGTCTTTCACGAAATTCTTTGTAATGCGATTCTCGTTTTTACGCCAGATATAGGCATTGATATAATCAACCTCCGTGGTTCCATCGGTAAATGTCCATTGAATGATTACAGGAGTTACTGCGCCACCCACATTTTTCAACGTCAATTCATAGTAATAACGGTTTTCGTATTTTTTGGCGTCGTCGGTTGGAACCACATCAAAATTGCGATATCTGTTAATTACTCTTGGCACACTTGCATCCATATCTCTCTTTGTTTTCCATCCCCCAAAAGTATCTTTGTCTTCATCGTAGTAGAAGTAAAAGTCTCTCAAAGTGGTATCTGTATCAACAGCGAATTTCATTCCGCTGGCTTTGTTTCTCAATCTCGAAACATGCAAATATTCACCTGTAGTTTTTACCGAAGGTGCATTTTTAGAAGATTTTACATTTGGAACTGCCGGTGAACCAATGTTTTTTGAAATTTGACCTCTTTTAATGGTATCCATTTTCTCAGGAACTGCATTTGGGGCATAAACCTTATAGGCTGTTACAGAGTCTAATGAAACATCTACTGGTTCAATATCGTAAAACCAAGCTCTCCAAAACCAATCTAAATCCACGCCAGAAGCATCTTCCATCGTTCTAAATAAATCCGAAGGCGAAGGGTGTTTGTAGGCCCAACGGCGACAATATTCTTTGAATGCATAATCAAACAATTCCCTACCCATTACAGTTTCCCTCAATATGTTTAAAGCTGTTGCAGGCTTTGCATAAGCGTTTGGTCCAAATTCAATGATCTCTTCAGAGTTTGTCATAATTGGTTCCAAGCGATCTTTTGGCAATTTCATGTAATCTACAATTTTATGGGCTGGACCTCTTCTTGAGGGATAATTGTTATCGAACTCTTGTTCAGTTAAAAACTGCACAAAGGTGTTTAATCCTTCATCCATCCAACTCCAGTTTCTTTCGTCACTATTAATAATCATAGGGAAAAAATTATGTCCAACCTCGTGAATAATTACCCCAATCATGCCGTATTTGGTGCCAGAAGTGTAAGTGCCATCATCTTCGGTACGACCATAGTTAAAACAAATCATAGGGTATTCCATACCGCTAGCTGCTTCAACGCTAATTGCAACAGGATAGGCGTAAGGAATGGTGTATTTTGAATAGGTTTTGATGGTATGAGCAACCACTTTAGTTGAGTATTTGCTATACAAATGGTAAGATTCTTTTGGGTAATAACTCATGCACATGATTTTCTTACCTTCAACAGTTACTGGCATCGCATCCCAAGTGAATTTACGAGAACTTCCCCATGCAAAATCACGTACATTTTTTGCTTGGTATTTCCAAGTTTTCACATTTGAAAGTTGCTTCATGAAATCAGGGAATTTTTGCATCCAACCACCGCTAATTGCAGCTTGTTTCACAGGTTCGTAAATCACATATCGTTGTAAAAATTCATCAGATAAAAGTTCATCTTTTACCCTTTGGGCATTTTTTTCGCTGTTTAAAGCTTCATCAAGGGTTACCACCATTTTCGGTGAAGTACTTGTTTGAGCCTCTTGCCAACGCTTATATTGATCGGCAGTTAAAACACTGCTGTAATTCTGACATTCTCCAGTAGCCGCAACAATATGATCTTTTGGTGTAATCATCGTTACATCGAAATCACCAAATACCAATGAGAATTCACCACGACCTGTAAACTGCTTGTGGTTCCAGCCTTGGTAATCAGAATAAACACACATTCTTGGGTACCATTGTGAAATTGTAAACAAATCACTGCCGTCTTTTTCAAAGAATTCGTATCCTCCACGACCGCCAATGCGCTTCTTCTCAGGAATTTTATATGTCCATTTTACTTTGAAAGAAACACTTGATTTCGACATCAACGTTTGTTTTAAATCAATGCGCATCATGGTGTTGTTGATGGTATACTTCAAGGCATTTCCTTGCATATCTGTAACTTCTAAAATCTGCATTCCATAGCCAGCCAATTTCTTTTTCACATCCAAGTTGTCTAATTCACCGGGATTGGTTGGGTTAGATTTGCTGCTTTCGTTGAAGTAATTGCTTTCTCCATTTGGATTGTGCTCGTTTTCATCGAGTTGCAACCAAATATAAGTTAGGTTGTCTGGAGAGTTATTAATGTAGGAAATTTCCTCATATCCATGAAGATATCGGGTGTTTTCATTCAAATAAGCAGTTATTTTGTAATTGGCTTTTTGTTGCCAATACTCTTTTCCTGGTGCACCTGATGAAGTTCTATACTGGTTTCCATCGGGCAAAATGGTTCCCAATTGTTCGAATTTATTTCCATGATTGGAATTTGGATTGTTTTTTAGATTTTGTCCAAATACCGCAGTATTGAATGCCATGGAAAGGATAAATATAAGTTTACGCATTTGATATATTTTCAATTGTTGTTTTAATATAATAAGTTACAAAAATAGATTCTTTTTGAGGGATTTGGGTAGTTTTATTTTCTGGTTTTGTGCAAATTCGAAACCTATTTTTTATCATATTTCCACTGATGATCAAGACAATCACAGAGATTATGGAAATGTAAATGATCCGATTTAATTTTAATTTATTGATAATGAGTGTGCTTATAGTCAAAATTAAACAAATAATCAATAATTGTCCTGCCTCAATACCCAAATTGAAATAGAACAATGGCAATATAATATTCTCTTCAGAACCTAACATTGACTTTAGCATATTTGAAAAGCCGAGTCCATGAATCAAGCCAAATAATGAAATCACTGCAAATTCAAATTTTAGAGAAACTTTGTCATATTTAAATTTCAATTGTAGAATTTGATAAACTGCAGCAATATAAATGGTTATTGCAATGCTCAATTCAATGATATTTGAATTGAGTGATATAATGTTTAACGTACTTAATGCCAATGTAATTGAATGGCCTAGGGTAAATCCGGTAATTAGAATTAACACTTTTCTAATGTCCCTCAAAACAAAGACGCAAGTAGTTATGAGTAAGAAAAGCATATGGTCGTAGCCTTGTAAATCGGTGATGTGATTTAATCCAAGTTGAAACCAAAGCAAAAAGTCTGACATCTTTGTTTAAATTTGTGGGGACGCAATTTAATTCTAAATAATTTAAAAATTGAAAAACTTCAATAAATGGCTGCTTTGTATTATCATTTTAACAACAATGTCGTTTGTGCATCCATTTTTTGTAGGTGTCACAGAAATTGCATGGAATAGCAAATCTGGTAAAATTGGCGTGAGTATTAAATTGTTCACCGACGACATTCAAGAGGCTATTTATAAATCTGAGTCAGTTAAATTTCAATCTACAGCTCAAAATGAAGTCAATAAATTGGCGCTGAACAATTATTTAAAAAAGCATTTTACTTTAAAAATGCTTGATAAAAATGGGAAATTTAAGGTTATTGAATGCAACATGCTCGGTTGGGAAGTAGAAGAGGAGGCAACATGGATTTATTTAGAACATGCTGGATCAAAACCCACGAAAAATTCAAAGCAAATTGCAGTGAACAATGAAATGCTGTTTGAAAATATTCCAAGTCAAATTCATATTGTGCATTGCAATCGCAATGATGCAAGAAAAAGCGAACAACTAACACATTCCAAGCCCATTGTTACATTTGCTTGGTAATAAAAAAGGGTGGGGTTAGTAATAATTATTTCACCAAATTTACGGTACCATGGATTTCTTTCGCTGCTTTTGAGGGACCATCGAGGTACAATTGATAAATCACAAAATAAGTGCCTGCAGGACAATCTGTTCCGTCGTTCATGACTTTGCCATTCCAAAACTTACTTTGGTCTTTAATACTTGAATTTTGAGTTTCGTAAACCAATTCTCCCCATCGGTTGTAAATCATGATGTTATATTTAAAATCACGTCCTTTGTGGCCAATTTTAAATACGTCGTTGTAGTTATCTAAACCAGGACTAAAGCTATTTAACAACCAATAATCAATTTCAGCAATTTCAATTTCTTTACAAACAAGTTCCCTGATGATGGGAATGTCTAATATTATTGGTGATTGATTTGTAACATCTGCAATAAAATGATCACTACAATTCATCGTTACGAGATTAAGATTGGTATTGTAAGGTTGGAAATTATCTTTATGAATGGCACATACTTCAGCTGAACATGGAGAGACAATTGCAAAATTTAAGTGAACATTTGAAGTTGCATCGTCTTGACCATAAAATATCAATCCCCCTGAGGATAGCAAATCAAAATCACTACATGAATTTGCGGTTTTGAATGAATTTGATCCATTAAAAATTAAATTTGCAGATTTGTAATTTCCATTTGTATCAATTGCAATAATTGTTTGTTTTGTTTCGTTAGTGCTTATATCCGTAGTTTGGGTTGAGACAAATAAGTTTTCATTTTCTAGAATTGCATAAGCGCAATAATCGCTTGAATTCGAAGTAATTGGGATTCCTTTTTGCCATTCTATTTTCTTTTTATCAAAGTTTACTGCCGAAATAAAGCCATCGTTATCACCATTTACATTTGTAAAACCAAATAAAAATACTTTTCCCGATGGCAATACAATTATATGGTCTGAACTATTTCTATAATTACTTGGTAAATAAAAACAACTAATTGCAGCCCCGGTATTTTTGTTTACGAGTAGTAAAAATGAATTTTGCGAACTTGTTGTCCAACCTCCAATTAAATATCCATTATTTGTGATTTTTATATCAGTTGGGTGTGTTTGTTGGTTGTTTCCAGAAACACTTACATTTATTTGATTTATAAATTTTTGATTTCCATTACTATCTAATTTAATAATTAAAACTCTCGAATAATTTAAGTTCGAATATTGTTGCGCATCACCAATACAAACAACATCACCATTGGGTTCTACCAATACACCCCGAATTGCATCCAATACGCCTTGATTTCCATTTGCTGCTGTTTTTCGATACCATTTGAGCTGACCAACATTGTCAATTGAGGCAACGGCACCCATAAAGGCGGAAACGCTATTTTCGTAGTTTGAGCCAGTAATAATAATTCCTCCAGAAGGTGTTGCTGCAACTTTTATTGCAAATCCACCTTCTAATGTTTGAAGTCCCATTGTTTTAAATAACAACACTTTTCCTGTGTCATCTAATTTGGAGTAAAAAAAATCTATATCTCCATTTGCCAAAGTTGCGGTTCCAGTGAGCCAAAACCCTCCTTTAATTGCAACCACACTATGACCTTTAATGGAAGAAATTTGTGCAAATTGGACTAATTTTTCTGTTAATGAAACATACTTTGAATTTAGTTTGGTAGGACAAACTTGACCCTCGGTTTTTATAAAAACACAAAGAGTAGAGATGAATAATAAAAAAGCCGATGTCTTGATGAATTTCATTTTGCCTAATTACATTCAAAAATAAAAAAAAATATCGAGATGCACTGTTTAAGTATTCTGATTACAATGGTTTAATTTTGCAATTTAACATTAAAATTCAAATAAATACAATACCAATACTAATTATCATATCAAATTCAAGGTACCGTAAATTTGAGTGTGAATTTATTTCCCTACCTTTGCTCCATGAATGCAGAACAGCATAAAGATATAAAAGGCCGTGCAGAGGCTTTGAGGAGGTATCTTTGACCTCGATAGAAAACTAGCAGAGATTGCAGACGAAGAGGAACAAACCTTAGATCCTAGCTTTTGGAACGATCCGAAAAAAGCTGAAGCTCACCTAAGGAAAATTAAAGATAAAAAAGTTTGGACAGATGGCTTTGCCAAAGTTCAAGCGTTGCTCGATGACCTTGAAATTCTTGTTGAATTCCAAGAAATTGGCGAAAGTACCGCAGCCGAAGTTGATGATCAATTTGCCAAATCAGTTGAAGCTATTGAAAATTTGGAGTTTAAAAATATGCTCCAAAGTGAAGAAGATCACTTAGGATGTGTACTAGAAATTAATGCCGGTGCAGGTGGAACTGAAAGTTGCGACTGGGCCCAAATTTTATCGCGTATGTACATCATGTGGGGTGAAAAAAATGGCTTTAAAGTCAATGAACTCGATAGAACCGATGGTGACGTTGCAGGTATAAAAAGTATTTCATTAGAATTTACAGGTGGTGAATTCGCTTTCGGCTATTTAAAAGGCGAAAACGGAGTACACCGTATGGTGCGTATTTCTCCTTTCGATAGTAGCGCACGCCGACATACGTCTTTTGCAAGTGTATATGTTTATCCACTTGTTGACGATACCATTGAAATTGAAATCAAACCAAACGATGTTGAACTTCATACCTCACGAAGTGGTGGTGCTGGTGGACAAAACGTAAACAAGGTTGAAACCAAAGTTCAATTAACACACATACCTTCCGGTATTGTGGTTGTTTGTCAAGTAGATAGAAGTCAGCTTGGTAACAGAGAACGCGCAATGCAAATGCTGAAAAGCCGTTTGTACGAATTGGAAGTTCAAAAAAGAAATGCTGCCCGCGAAGAAATTGAATCTGGTAAAATGAAAAACGAATGGGGATCTCAAATTAGAAACTACGTTTTCCATCCATATAAACTCATTAAAGACGTTAGAACAGAAACTGAAACCAGCAATGTTCAAAACGTAATGGACGGAGATTTGTGGCCCTTCATTAAGAGTTATTTGTTGGCCCTTAAACCCAATAAATAGTTTAGACAAGTACGTAAAAGGTTTAGAAGCACTTCGTGCGTTTAGAATTGTTTATATGCATTCAAACAGCTAAAAAGTTGAGTCTAAACCTTTATAAACTTTTATAAACCCTCTTTATTTAGAGCGCTTTTATAAACCGCCAAACAGCGATCCCGGGCAAAACTATGTTCTACGATGGGCTGTGGATAATCTGTTGTTCCATATTCAGGAACCCATTGTTTGATATATTTGAATTCCGAATCGAATTTTTGGGTTTGAAGCGTAGGATTAAATACCCTAAAATAGGGTGCTGCATCAACGCCGCTTCCTGAGGCCCATTGCCACCCACCATTATTGCTCGCAAGTTCAAAATCTAACAATTTATCGGCAAAGTACGATTCTCCCCATCGCCAATCAATCAGCAAATGTTTCGTTAGGAAACTGGCAACAATCATGCGAACGCGATTGTGCATGAAACCAGTGGTATTTAATTCCCTCATTCCTGCATCAACAATGGGATAACCCGTTGTTCCTGCTTTCCAGTTTTCGAAATCGCTTTCGTTATTGATCCACTGGATTCTATCGTATTGCGCTTTAAACGATTCCTTTATAACTCTTGGAAAGTGATACAATATTTGCATTTAAAATTCCCTCCAAATTAGTTCATTCACCCATTTGTCGCTCAATTTAAAACCTTTACTTACTTTTTCTCTTACACTAATGGTTCCAAACCTTAAATGCACACTTAATCTGCTGGTTCCTAGTACAGAGGGAATGTCTCTTGTTTGTTCGTAATTTTTAATTCTGCCTTGCTCAACCGTTGACGACGGTATCTCTATTGATGAAGGAGAAAATCCCAAATCTTCCAAACTTGGCATTTCTCCGTAGGTGAAATTTGCCAACTTATCTAAATTGTGTTCTGAAGGAAACTGGGTTGGTGGATGCTCTAAATAACGTGCTTTCCACTTTTTCATGTATGGCGTAAATACCGTGTAAGGCAATCCATCATCTTTTGTTACTTCGCTTTTTTCGAAGACAACTTGGTCTTTGAAACTGGAAAAACTACAATTAAATTCTTCACAAAGGTTTGCAACATTCGCGTCTCGCGCTATGGCAGATGGCTCATAATCTGTATTTGTGTATATCACAGCAACTTCATTCGTTTTAAGAATCTCTTTCCAAACTTCAGTGGGATTGCCATGCCAAACTTCAATATCGCTTTGAATATTTGGGAACTCACTTGATTTCCCATTGAAAATAGCCTTTAAATTAGAAATTTGGTTGTGAATGAATTGCAATCTTGCGTCACATTTATCATTCAATCTATCTAGAATTGTAGTATCAAAAATAAAGATAGGCTTTACAGGGTAACCACTCATTAATGCTTGGTATAAACCATGATTGTCAGCAACTCTTAAGTCCCTCCGAAACCAAAAATAGGCAAATTTATTTTTCATGAATCAATTGATTGATTGCTTTTTCAATGTTTTCATATTGAAAATAGAAACCGTTTTTTAAGGCTGCAGCCGGATAAATATTTTGATTTGTTAATGCCAATATACTTTGTTCACCCATGATTAGTTTTAAAACAAAGGCAGGGACATTTGGTGTGAAATTTAAGTTAAAGTTAAATTTATTGGCATTTTTCATTTCCGCAATAATTCTTCTTGCAATTTCGCCTTGTGTACAGCAATTTGGGGCAACGCCGTTATATATTCCTTGTGGGAGATTCCCTTCAATGAGTTCAATATACATGTTTACCAAATCCATAATATGTATCCAACTCCACATATTATTTGAACTCCCTGTAGTGGGAATTAGTCCTAATTTTTTAAATTTTGCAATAACAGGGTAGACTCCGCCTTCATTCGCAAGCACCAAACCGGTTCGAACAATACTTGTTTCAATACCGATTGTGTTCATTTGTAGCGCTGTTTTTTCCCAATCGATGCATACATCTGCCAAAAAACCAGATCCACAACTTCCGCTTTCATCTGTTTTTTTAAGAATTGGGTCGTTGTAATATCCAACTCCCGAAGCTGAAATAAATCGTTTTGGTTTGTTTTCTAATTTTTGAAAAGTGTCAAATAATAAATTATTGCCGTCAATTCTTGAGTGGTAAATACTATCTTTATTCTTTTTTGACCAATGTTGAGCAATGTTACTTCCTGCCAAATTTATTACACAATCTGCATCAGAAAACGCTTGAATATCAATTTTTTTAGAAAAAATGTTCCAAGTAAAATCTTTTTTGCCACTTTGATTGTTACTCTCGTGAATCAACCGAACAATTGAATGATTTCGCTTTTTTAACTCATTAATCAGCACTTTGCCAATTAGACCGGAACTACCACAAATAACTATTTTCATAACTGATGAACGATAACATAACAATCGAAACGAAAAAAAGTCGGACGATTCTAAAATCTAAACGAGATTTTAGAGATAAGTACTTCATCAAGGATGTAGAAAATATTACTGGAATCAAAGCATTTACTTTGAGAATTTGGGAACAACGCTATGGCATGCTGGTCCCCAAGAGGACTGATACGAATATCAGATATTACGAGGAGGACGATCTAAAATACATGATGAATGTGGCGTTATTAAATTCACACGGTCATAAAATCAGTAAAATTGCTGAAATGTCACGTGAGGAAGTTCAACGTCGAACATTAAATATTTCAGAAAGTAACTCAACGTATCAAAGTCAAATTCAATCGCTCACTTCTTCAATGTTTGATTTTGATGAAAAAGAATTTAATAAAGTCCTCTCAATTAACATTTTGAAGCTCGGAATTGAAGAAACTACATCGCGTATCATATTTCCATTGCTTCAACACGTTGGTATATTGTGGTTAAGTGGATCAACCAATATTGCCCATGAACATTTTATAACCAACATCATCAAGCAACGAATGTATTCTGCCATAGATCAGATTACAACGCCGTTGCTTCAAAATGCGAAAAAGTTTATCTTGTTCTTGCCCAATGGTGAAAATCATGAATTGAGTTTGTTATTTGCATCTTACATTCTCAAATCACGTGGCCATATGGTAATATATATCGGTTCATCCACTCCTATAGATGATTTAGATCAAATGTTTAAGGTGCATAAACCCGACGTATTGTTTTGTGCCATTACAAATGCAAATAGTAGTATGCCAATTCAGGTTTATATTAATACAATTACAAGGAAATGGCCTACCACCACGATTTGTTTGACTGGAAGCCAAGTAACAAAACGAAAAGATTTAAAAACACCTCCAAATTGCAGAATATTTGGTAATCCAGATGATTTTATCGAATTTATTTCGAAACTAAATAATTAAGCTGATTGATATCCAATTCAGCATCAAGTTCTAATTGTTGAGTTAGATGTATTGCATATTGCCTACTTAAAATACTGGAGAGAGAACTTCCTTTGCTTCCTAAACCATTGTAAATAAATAAATTACATATACTTGGATGCTGGCCCAAGTATGGTCTCCTTTCAGCAACGGTTGGCCTAATGCCCTTTACATGCGACAAAAGCTTAACAGGTTGCCCTACCCAAGATTCAAATTCTTGAATTAACCATTCAGCATCTTTTTGTTCGGGATTTACTGATAAATCATTTGAATGGTAAGTGCTTCCCCCAATCCATTGGTCATTTCCAATTGGAATCAGCCATTCTTTCTTTTTTAAAATATGTGTTTGAGGGATATTTTTTATTTCAACTAATACAATGTCTCCACCCGAAGGGTTGAACGGCAAGTATTGAAAAAAAGGATTGTTTAATACACCAATTCCTTCTGCAAAGATGACTTTTGAAGCTTGAATATGTTTGTAATTCCAGTCTGAATTTGATTGTTTCAACTCATTGTAATTAAATGCTTCTTCTATGTATTTAATGTTTTTATTGGCAAAATGCGATTTCGCACTTTCTAAGAATTTGAGCACATCCAAACGACCAGTTTGAAGTACTTCAATGCAATCAAAATTTAAGGGTTTCATGCAATCGGGAAGTTGAGGTGCATGAATATTTAAATACTTATCGAAGCCTGGCTCTCCAGCGCGAATGGTCCAATTATGAACTTGACGTAAATTTTTATGTATTTGTAAACTTGGAATCACTTGCATGAATGAAGTATTCCATTCTTTTTCGTATTCTTGATAGTAATTAAAAACATAGGGGAATATTTCATCGCATTTCCAAGTTTTGCGCACATTGCGTGGTACCATGGGACTAATTAACCCAGCGGCAACGCGAGAACTACTCAATGGGTAATTGTTATCGATTACTAAAATAGATTGGTTTAGCTTGCTCAATTCTAACGCCAATGTGGTTCCCGCAATTCCAGCACCTACGATTAAAAAATCCACATTAATTGTTTTTTCGCTCATTATCAAAGATATTGCTACAAAAATAAGTTTTCTCGAGTGAAATCAATTGTAATAAGCCTTTTTGCCCTCACTATTTCTAGTGTGTTTGGCCAATCTAAAAATTATCCAAGTGAATTAAGTGCAGGAAAACTCTATTATTATCCTTCATTTCAATTATTAGCTTGTCAAATTGATGGAGATAATTCTTCTGGGTATAATAAATTGGGATATCAATTTTCACTTCACAGTGGTTTAAAGCTAGAAAACAATAAAACCATAGAAATGATGATGGGTATATCGGAAAGAGGGAGTAGAAGATTTTACAACATTGATGATCCTTCTGTTACCGCCTTTCATTTGCACTATAATGCACTTGATCTGGGATTTTATTACGGTTGGGTATTTGATAACAAACTGCATATGAATGCCGGGTTACATGGTCAGTATTTGTTGTCGATTACAGAATCGGAGGGATTCTCAAATAATTTAGAACTGGATTATGAAAAGGTTGGATTGCTGCTCGATGTAAACGCCAAATATCCAGTGGGTAAGAACTTTGCAATAACTGCTTCGTTTAATTACAGTTTGATGAGTTTATTAAAATCAACGGTAAGTAATCCAACGTTTTATCAAGGAGCAGGTGTATATCACAATATATTGGGATTTGGAGTAGTATGGATACTATAAATTTGAAAATGAGCATATTTTTTCGTTTATTATTGGGAGTTGTAATTACAAGTGGGGTAGCTGGCTGTGGATACGGTGACAGAATTCACCATGAAGAGTTTCATAGGAAATTCAATCAAATGCCTAAATTTTCATTTGCTGATGTCCAATGTGTGTTGGATGACCAAATCGTTGAATGGAATAAAGGAAGCATTGATGGTTTTATGAAGGGATATTGGCAGTCTGATTCTCTACTTTTTATTACTTCTAAGGGACCAAGATATGGCTATCAAGCAGTGTCTGATTCTTACAAGAAAAACTATGCAACCAAAGAAGCGATGGGTTCGCTTCGCTTTGAAATCGTAAAAATGCAATGGATACAAGAAGATGCTAGTGTTTGTGAGGTTTTAGGTAAATGGCATATCGATGAAAGTTCAAGTCCCAAATCAGGTTATTTTTCATTGATTTTCAAGGCTATTTATGGAAAGCCCAGAATTGTAATTGATCACACTTGGTAAATGAACGCATTCGGGCATAAAATTAAAATTTGGCATTTATTGCTTGTATTGATGTTGGTACAAGTAATGATGCATGCGGCTTATTTAAAATTACCGGCTGTTGGAAATCATGTTTGGAGACAATGCAATACCCTCGCCGTAGCGCGAAATTACTACCAAGAGGATATGAATATTTTATATCCTAGAATCGACAAACGATACCATACCAACGGAATTACTGGACCTCAATTTACCTCCTATGATTATACATTGGCGTTGGTTTACAAAGCTTTTGGTTTTTCTCAAAACGCACATAGATACTTGAGTTTGATCATTGGTGTTTTTGCCATTTGGGGAATGTTTTTTCTCGGATTGCATTACTTTAGAGACAAACAATTGGCATTTTTCTGTGCTTATGCAATCATTGGAATACCTGAGTTTTACTACCATTCAATCAATGCGGTCCCTGATTTATTGGCATTGACATCCATGATTTGGGGATGGTATGGATATCAAAATTTCTTAAAATCAGGAAAGTTGTTGTGGGCAATTCTTACAGTGATACTATTGACTTTGGCAGGCATGACGAAAATAATGTTTTTGATTCCAGGCTTTGTTTTTTTGGGGGATATTATTCAGCAAAAAATCTATCGCAAATTGACTATTGTTCCAATATTGACAATGGGTTTAATTGTCGCTTCGGCTAGTTTTGGATGGTATTATTGGGCAAACATATTAACTTCTATGAATGGAATTTATGAGTTTGTTCATGAAGTGAGATTTATTGAAGGATGGGGAAATAGGTTTCAAACATTATTTGACAATGTTTTTAAAGATATTCCTGAAACTTGGGTGGGATATGGGTTTTTATCTATGTTTATTACCGGATTATATTTTGTAGCAAAAAAGAGAATGCGCGACTTAAGGGTTGTTTTCGTGTTTTTGGGTATAATGTTGTTTTATAGTGCCATGCAGTATCAATTGAAAGTCCATGGGTACTATACGCTGCTATTTGCGCCATTTGTTTTATTAATTGGCTTGTGGGGGTGGAGCCAGATGCAAAACGGCCTTACAAAGCAACTAATGATTGTTTTACTAGTGCTTTCTCCGGTTTGGGCATGGGCAAGAATGAATAGAAATTGGCAGAAACAGAATTTCAGGGTTGCCAATGAACTGATTGTCCCTGAAAATCAAGAAAAAATTAAATATTTATCTGGTCAAAGAAAATACTGGTTGGTTGGTCCGGACCAATCGGGATGTGTGGATTTCTATTATTTGCAGGCAAAAGGATTTCCATGGTATAAGTTGGAAGAGAAATCGGATTTGTTCGATAAATTCATCAAAGATGGGGCAGAAGGATTAATAACAAACGATACCTTCCATGCGCAAGAGTATTTTCGAGAGTTGACATTGAATCCCACATGTATTGGAAATGTAGGGAAGTATTATTGGTACGTCTTTTAGTGTTTATAATTGTTTATGAAAGTTTATGAGCGTTTATAAATGTTTAAACATATTGATTATTATGTTTTAGTAAAGAAACCACAACCTTTATAAACCTTCATAAACCCGTATAATCTTTTATAATCGATTTCCATTAATCACTGTAATTTACAATGTTTTAAAAAATTCTTAAGAAAACGTTTGAGATTGTGAAATAAAATGTTATTTTTGCAACCCAATTTTGGACCAAAGTCATGAACTCGATTGTAAATAGCATCTCTCAAGAATTTTTAAGAAAAGACCTTCCTGATTTCAAGGCGGGCGATCGTATTACCGTTCACTATAAGATTAAAGAAGGAAACAAAGAACGTATTCAGCAGTACCAAGGCGATGTTATTCAACGTCGTAATTCAGGTATTGACGAAACTTTCACTGTTCGTAAAATTTCTAATGGTGTAGGTGTAGAACGTATTTTCCCATTCAACAGCCCATTCATCGACAAAATCGATGTTAACCGTAGAGGTAAAGTACGTCGTGCTCGTATTTTCTATTTACGCGACCAAATTGGTAAAGCAGCCCGCATTAAAGAACTACGTCGTAGATAATATTTACGAAAATCATATTAAAAAAGACCTTCGAGAGAAGGTCTTTTTTTGTTTAAAAAATTCTTAAGGGTTTAAAAAAGTTTAGTTTGAGCGAGTGCCGAAAACTAAACGCATGTAAATGCTTCTAAACACTATACGAGCGCTAGCTCTTCTAAACCCTATAGGGATTAGATAGATTATCCCGAAAGCTTTCGGGAAGATTAGAAGGTTTAGAAGGATCTTATATACGGATAAATATAAATAAACCTCTTAGCGTAAAATGCGCAGCGTAAACAATTGCAGCTTTAATCCTTAGCGAAAATAGCCGAATTCGCAAGCAGCACAGACATAAACAATAGCAGGTTTAAACAGTTGAAAGCATAAATATCAAATAATAGCATAACAATAACTTAATATTTTTGAGTATACAAAAATGTACACTTTTTTAGCTATTCACATTCAATGTCTTAAACTTTCAAATGACAAATGTTATAATTAAATGAAAATACCTTCATCTTCGCAGTATCAACCACACAATACATGAACCTTAACAAGCTCGAAGTAAAAGAGGATAAAATGCAGAAAGCTGAAGTTTCAATCAACTTCCAGCGTCTTGACGATTTTCAACTAATATCATACTTCTCAAAAGCAGAGCATATTGAATCTGCATTTAGAGAGTTAATACGCCGATTCCAAATGCCTTTATATAACCATGTTCGTTCAATGGTAGTTTGTCACAACGCCGCTGACGAAATTATTCAGAATGTATTTGTGAAAATCTGGGATGGATTAAATTCGTTTAGATCGGAAAATTTAAGGGCTGATCTTTATCGGATTTCTTCAAACGAAACAATTGGGCATTTAAGAAAAAAATTCCCTCAAATTGATTTTGATGAAGCGCAACCAGAATTTGCCGATTTTTTAAATACGGATGAGTTTCTTTCGAACAGTTCTAACGAATTGAAATTTCAGAAAGCCATGTGCTATTTAACGTATAAACAAAAATTGGTGTTCACTTTGAATTATTTCGATGGATTATCATTTGAAGAAATTGCTGATTTAACTCAAACCACAGAATCTAGTATTGTGGCAACTTATCAGCATGCGGTAAAAAAGTTAGAAATTTATATTAAAGTTTTAGGTTAAAAGGAGGTAAATATGGATTTTCAATCGAATAAAATCAACCAACCATTCAATCCGAACCCGCTTTATTTTCAAGGATTGTCAAATAACATTCAAAGCCGTGTAGGAATTGAAGTTAAAAATGTTGTGGAAACAAAAACACCTCAAATTGAGTTTAACATAAAGCAGAAACCGATTCAATTAACTGTTGAATTTGGTTTCCCTTTAACTGCCGAAAAGAATATTGAAGTTGAATCAATTCAAAAACAGGTTGAAGATACAATTGAAACAAATATCATAACCAATCAAAATTTAGATTCATCAGATAACTTAGTGAAAGATGATGAAATTGGACAAATACATATTGAACCAATTCATTTGGCAGCGAATCCAAATCCTTATTGGCACAACTTTAATTCAGATGATGAATTAGAAGGCTTGGTTTTAGATTCTGAGGGACAAGAGATGTCTGATATTACCATCAATGGAGATGCGATGTTTGATATCGATCAACATTTTTTACAAAAAGATAAACCTGAAATTGTATTAAACGAAGTTCCAGAAGTACTCAATGAAATTACTGAAATTTCACCTGTAGTGAGTGAAATAGATTTCATTGCAAGTGAAGAATCTCCAATAGAAATAGATAATGCATCGTTGGTTGTAATTAATAACCAATTATCAGAAAATGATATATTATCAGTTGTAAATGACGGTGATTTGATTACTAATGATATATCTTCAGTGGTAGTTGTTGATGACAATCAAGCTGAAGAAGCATTTTTTAGTTTCTCTTTTACTCCTGAAATTTCAGCAATACCTGAAGTTGAACTTGTAGAAGATGATATAATTTTAAATGAAGTTGAGTCCATTGCAAATGCAATTGAATCAATCGAAGTTACACCAATAGTAAGCGAAGTTATTTCTGAGGTATCAAATGATATGTCAGATTTGACAATTGAAATTCCTTCATACACCGAAAATAATCAGGCGATTGAATATTCATTTAGCGATGCTGAATTAGATAATTTGCATGAGCAAATGTCCCAACAACTTGAAACCATTCAACCAGAGCAAAAGGTTGCAATAAATAAAAAATCTGAAGCACCTGCAATTACATTTGTTGAATTCAGCACAAATGAAATTGCTATTGAAACAGAGAGAGAATACATTGACTCCGAGCTTGATTTGTTGCATGATCAGCTTTCAATTAAAATAGAAGCTTCTAAACCAAGAGTTGCTGAGCCAGTTGTGAATATCAAAAACAGTTCTGAAACTAAAGTGAATGAAGAATCTGTTACATCAAATTTTGAAACAATAATTGAAGCTAAAACATCTATAATGGAAATGATACCATGGTCAAGTGTATTCGGTATAGTTGCTTCTTTGATGGCTATAGCATCTGCTTGGTTTATATGGAATAGTATACAAAAGCCAATTGCAATTGATGAATTTATTGACAGTAAAATTGCCCCTATGGTAAGTCATGTTAATACTCCGGTTTCGGCTGCTCCATTAGATAAAACGCTATCGTTGGCACCTGCAGATTTTATTGCAAACGAAATTTTAGAAGAAGTAGAGAATCCTACTATCACAGAAAATAATTTCAAGTTTGTAAATTTGTCTGATCAGTCTAAAATAAGTGCTGTAGTGTTAGAAAGCAATGGACTTACAACATTGGAGTTAGAAGATGATTTTTTTGAAGATTTAGGAATATAAATATGAAAACAACATTGAAATTCTTCGTATATATTTTTGTATTATTTTTACATTGCCATATACAAGCTCAAACATTGGACTCAGCAAGAGAAGCTCAAATTGATGCTTTGAAAGAGTACAGAGAAGCTTTGTTTGTTGAAAAGTTAAAGCTTAGTTCCGTTGAGTCAAAAGATTTTTTTCCAGTATACGATTTGTATGTGAGTGAGTTAAAAAAGGCCAAGAAGGTTTTTAGAAATAAATGGAAAAAGACCACAGTTGAATCATTAACAGAAGCAGAGGCTTTGGAATATTATAATGATGCAATTGCACTTCAGCAGAAAGAAATTGACTTATTTAAAGACGCTTGTGAAAAATTGAAATTGTTTTTGCCAATGACTAAGATTGTTTTAATTTCTAAGTCTGAAAGAGAAATTAGAAACAAACTAATTGAAAAAGCCAACAAGATGAAGGTGAAAAAAGTCACACCAAAATCAAAAGTAGAAAGTGAACCAAACATTAAGTAATTATTAAATATGTATCCAATCATTGATCGTTATCTTTCATAGCGAACGATCAATGACAGAAAAATGACGCTGTGGTTGGCGTCTTTTTTTGTTTAATAGCGTATTGAATTTTAATAACTTATAAATATTTTTTGTGTTTGTAGGCGTTTTTATTTCAATTAAAATGGTTTGTTTTCAAAGAATTTACGACAAAAACAAAGGGTGAATAGAATATGGTGATGGTTTTTTTGTTTTATTTATTGATATTGAATTAATGCAGCTACTTGCAATTTTTGGAATAGGGACGTATTATTGCAATATTTTTTAGACATATTCACAAACATAGAAACATTTTATTATGAGCAATAACACAAAAAAATCAGGAAGCAGCGTTTTTAAGGCTTATTTCGCTGGGGCAGCACTATTGTTTGCCTTACTTACAGGAGTATTAATTTTCAATTTGGTTATGGGAGACCCTGCAAACTTTGAAGGTGCGGGATTAAAACCAGAAGAAATTGTTGAAAAAGGTCATCCAAAAAACATTTTGGGTATTATTCACAAAGGTGGATTTATTGTTCCTTTATTGATTGCGGTGAACATTACTGTAATTTTAATAAGTTTGGAGCGTTTCATCACTTTAGCTGCGGCAAACGGAAAAGGAAATGCTGAAAATTTTGTAAGAAACATGCAAGGTATGCTAACAAAAGGTGACTTCGACGGAGCTATCAAAGCGTGCGATGTTCAACAAGGTTCATTGGCAAATGTTGTTAAAAGTGGATTGGTTCGTTATAAATCAGTATCTGGAAATGATAACTTAAGTCGTGATGAGAAAAAAGCAGCGATTGAAAAAGAATTAGAAGAAGCAACCGGATTAGAATTGCCAATGATGTCGAAAAACTTAGTTATTGTTTCTACAATGGCTTCGATTGGTACATTGGTAGGTTTGATCGGTACAGTATTGGGTATGATTAAAGCGTTTGCGGCATTGGCAAATGCAGGTGCTCCTGATACAGCTGCCTTGGCAACAGGTATTTCTGAAGCTTTGGTAAATACAGCATTTGGTATCATTGGTTCAACTTTAGCGATTATTAGTTATAACTATTTCTCGAATAGAATTGATAGCATGACTCATGCAATGGATGAGGCTAGTTATTCAATCATTTCAAATTTCCAATCAACCAACGCATAATTCATTTACTTATTAAGTTGAATGCGTATTAAAACTAACAAAACGTTATGCCAAAAGTAAAAATGCCTCGCTCAACGCCTGCATTGGATATGACTCCAATGGTGGATTTGGCGTTTCTATTGGTAACGTTTTTCATGTTAACCTCTAGTTTCAGGTCTCCAGAACCTGTAATAGTAGATCCACCATCTTCTACAACCGAAATTCAAATACCGAAACAAATTTTTTTGGTAAATATTGATTCAAGTGGTAGAACATTTATTGACATTACCAACAATGCTGTAAAAATTAAAGTATTGAAAAAAATGTTGAAAATATACAATGTTCCCATGTTGTCTGAAGAAGATTGCAAAAAATTTGCAGGAATTGGTTCTTTTGGAATAAGTGTTAGAGAAATTCCACAATTTATGGAATTAGAATCTAACGAAAGAACGGCTTATTTACAAAAAGGCATTCCTAAGGATTCTACAAAAGGAGGTTCTCCAAGTGAATTGTATAATTGGGCTTACAATACCCGTATTGAAGCGCATAACGATTACAAAGCACGAGAGGAAGAGGCTAAGATGAAAAACATGGAATTTGACAAAACCAATTATATTCAATTTGCAATTAAGGCAGAAGCCGGTGCGAAATATAACGTTGTTAAATCTGTTATCCAAGTCTTTAGAGATGCTAAAGAAAAGAAGTTTCAAATGATTACCGGGCTTGAAAAAAGTCCTTCAAATTAAGAAAGGAAAAAGAAATGGCAGAATTAAACACAGGTGGTGACGGCGGTAAAGGCGGTAAAAAAAGGGCCAAGAAACAGAGTACCAGGGTAGATATGACTCCCTTGGTAGATTTGGCTTTTTTGCTACTTACCTTCTTCGTTTTAACCTCAACATTTTCAAAACCTAAGGTTTTGCGTATGATTTTTCCAGAAAAAATTAAGGATTTAAGTAAAATTGATCAACCGGAAGTAAAAAATGGTTTGACAATACTTTTAACTGAAAATAATAGAGTTTTCTATACAACGGAGCCCTTAATAATAAAACTGTTTTGGAAGAAACCGATTTTACAAAAGATGGATTGCGTAAAATTTTAATTGAACGCAACTCTCCTTTGTTAAAAGAACTAAGCGCACTTCAAATGGAATTGTCAAAAATTCCAGAAAAAGATACTGCAGCTAAAAATAAAGTATTGACCAAAGTAAATGAAGCTCAAACAAAAGCGTCACTCGTTGTTCTTGTGAAGGCCGATGAAAAAGCTACTTATGCCAATATGATCGATGTAATGGATGAGTTTTTGATTACTCAAATTGCCAAATACTTTCCTATTGACGAAGGAATGATGCCGCTTGAGAAGAAACTTGTTGCTGATAAACTTAAATTGTAAACGCTATGGAAAATTCATTTAATCAATTAGCAAACAGTTGGAATCAACCTGAATCTGAATCAAGATTAGAGTTGGTATTCAGTGACAGATTTAAGGAGTATGGTGCTTATCAAATTAGAAAAAGTTACCGTTCTCGTATTATATTAGCAACGATCATTGCTTGTGTGTTCTCTTTGTTTTTATCTTCTTTGCCTATCATTGTGGACAAAGTAGGTAAGGATACCAAACCAAAGAAAAAGTTGGTTTTCGTGGTTGAAAATATCGATGATATTAAAGATCCGGAAGAGGAAATTGAAAAACCAAAAGATCTTCCTAAACCAAAAGAGCCTGAAATGGCGCAAGATGCTTATGTTGCACCAAGAATTAATCCTGAGGCAACCAAAGAAGCTGACATTTTGCCTCCAGATTTGATCGATAACCCTAGCGACAAAAACGTGAAAGGTGAAAAAGATCCTACCTTCCCAGATCCAAATGAAGCGGGTGGTCCAACTGGTGGTGGCGATGGCGACAAGGAAGAGCCAAAAACTGCTCAAGTGAAAGCGTCTTTCCCAGGTGGTGAGTCTAAATTTAGAGAATATGTACAACGTGAATTCCAATATCCTGTTCGTTGTCAAGACGAAGGTATCAATGGATCTGTTGTATTGCGATTCATTGTAGATTCAAAAGGTAAAATTTCGGATATTAAAGTAATAGAAGAAACCAAAACTTGTCCTGAATTTACAACTGAAGCAATTCGTATTCTTCAAAAATCTCCAAGATGGGTGCCAGGTCAAAACAACGGCCGATTCATCAAATCTTACCGAGAGATTCCAATTAAATTATCTGTTCAAGAATAATTCATACTAAAGGGTGGCTTGCCACCCTTTTTTTATGTAACATTGCATTGTAATGAGTCTTCAGCCCATCATTCAAATTAACAAACTGCGGATTCAAGCCAATAATAAAACGCTTCTATATATTGAAAGCCTTTGTTGCAATGCCGGTGAAATCCATACCATTATTGGTGAAAGTGGAAGCGGTAAATCATTAACGCTTTTAACAATAATTGGATTACTTCCTAAAAGCCTCACTGTTTCCGGTGAAGTCCTTCTATGGAATGACAATAGGTTTGTTAATTTATTAACCCTTTCAGATAAAGATTTTCAAGCCTATAGAGGAAAATTAATTGGAATGGTTTTCCAAGAACCAATGTCTGCGCTAAATCCACAAATGAAATGTGGAAAGCAAATGATGGAATCATTTCTCGTTCATGGGAAAAAATCTGAGGCATTAGAAACCATTTCAAAGAAATTAGAAAAAGTTGGCTTGGGACACATGGTAGACCGTATCATGGATTCTTATCCCCATCAATTAAGCGGAGGACAACGTCAACGGGTAATGATTGCCATGGCTTCATTACACAATCCTTTTGTATTATTGGCCGATGAACCAACTACTGCTTTAGATACTTTTTCTAGAAAGCAGGTAATGGAAGATTTTACCCGTTTGGCCTTAGAAATGAATTGTGCATTAATTTGGGTGAGTCATGAATTGGATTTGGTAGCGAATTTTGCAAATCAAATTACAGTTTTGAGAAAGGGTGAATTGATTGAACAGGGCATTACCAATGAAATAATTAACAATCCCCAGCATCCTTATGTCATTGAACTGCTCGATGCAGTGCCACGGCCGAAAACGCAATTAAATATCCCTCAAAATCCTGTTTTACTTGTAAAAAATGTTATTAAAGTATACGGAAAGGGTAAAAATCAGGTAACTGCATTGAATAATTATTCAGTGAGTCTATCTCCCGGAGAAACTTTGGCCGTCATTGGAACTTCCGGTTCGGGAAAATCAACATTGGCTAAATTATTGGTAGCGCTAGAGAAACCAAGCAGTGGTGAAATTCAGTTGCATGGAAATAATATTCCCTCAAAACCACCTACCGGAATTCAAATGGTGTTTCAAGATCCATTTTCTTCTTTGAATAGGAATCATACTGCCATTTTTGCTGTTTCTGAAATTATTTCGCTTAAAAATCCATCAATTGCCAAAAAAGAGCTCAATGGACAGACTATTAAAGTGTTAAACGATGTTGGGTTTGATGAGCGATTGATGAATGCCAAACCCGATCAAATGAGCGGAGGACAAAGACAGCGTTTGTGTATAGCAAAAGCATTATGTACCAAACCTGAAGTCCTTATTTTAGATGAAGCAGTTGCTGCATTAGATCCGTTAATTCAAAAACAAATTTTAGATTTATTGAGGGACATTCAATTGACCAGGAAATTGATATATATCTTCATCACCCATAATTTAGATGTTGCCAAATCATTGGCCGATAAATGGTGTTATTTAGATAACGGGGTGGAGAAGGAGATTCCGGCAGAATGGGGTGTTCAAGGTTAGACGGGTTAGACAGATTAGACGGATTAGACAGATAAAAAAAGCTATAGTTTAAAAATATGACTAAGAAATTATTGATAGTTGGAGTTTTAGTAATCGCGAATTTGCTATGTGCTCAATCGAATGAGCGTAAGACTAATGAAGGTACTTCTGAGACGAAAGCGAAGCAGATTCCATGGCAAATGATAAGTTCTGCAGATGAAAATGTGCCGGTTTCTAAAACGTATGGTCGTAAATTAGATACAAATTCAAAAAGTAAGCAAGTTTCACAACCTAGTGCGAATAAGCAACCAAAATTACCTGCAAAAAACGCCAAAGGGAAAGCGAAGGCACGAACCAAAACAAAACCACAGATGTATTTTATTCCCCCTGTTATAAAGGAAGATTTGGATTCAGATACAATTAAAATGACTCAATTAGTTGTAGGTGATAGTAAATCAACAAATAACGTTGGTGATATTGGTGAACATAATAAAAGAAAGAGGAATGAGATTTCAAATTCAAAAGGTGATGAGCCTATGAATGCAGTAGGAGATCCTTTTCGAGATCCTTTTCCAGCGGAAGGCCCAGGAGGTGACGATTCATATATTAAATCTCATGAATTAGAGCCAATTGCAAATCCGGATGTAAAAGCTAGTTTTCCGGGCGGAGAGGCTAAATTTTATGAGTATTTGAAATATTCTTTGCAATTTCCTGCACGTTGCATGGAAGAGGGAATATATGGATCTGTAAAATTGCGTTTTGTAGTGAATATTCAAGGAAATATTTCCGATATTAAAGTAACAGAGGAAACCAAATCTTGTCCTGAATTTACACAAGAAGCAATCAGGGTAATTAAGAATTCACCTAAATGGATTCCTGCCCAAATTAGCGGCAAATTTGTAAATTCCTGGATGACAATTCCAGTAACATTTAAATTGGATTAAAAAGCTTCGCTGTTTTTTAAAATTAATTAGTTTGTCTAAACGCCGAAGGCGTCTAAACGTACAAGGTACGTCTAAACCTTTATAAACCCTTTTTCAACCCGTCTAACCCGTCTAATCTAATTTTGTATACACCCCTTTTCTTGTGGAAATCACCCTGTAAATAGCACATCGCTACTCCGTACTTTTGAGCATGAAGTTTTTTGCATTTATCACTGTTTTTGCGGTTAGCAGTATTGTTAGCGCTCAAGTCATTGTAGCTAAGCCAGCTGCATCGTCAGATACTCTTGGATTGACACTTTTGCACAAGGTGAAAAAGGGTGAAACAGTCTACAAAATTGCAAAAATGTATAAGATGACCGTTCCACAAATCCAAGCGCTTAATCCACAAATGTCAGTAATTAAGCCAGGAATGACTATTCATGTTGTGAGAAATATGCCCGTTGGTGGCAACAGAACGACTACGGTAAACGTACCTACTCAAAATACAGTAGATCATGTTATTGTAAAAGGAGAAACACTCTATAGCATTGCTAAAAAATACCATACAACCGTTGATATTATTCGCAAGTGGAATAATTTGGGTGACGCAGGATTGTCATTGGGCCAAACTATTAAAGTTCCGGTTGTGAATCCGCTAGGTGATATGAATGATGGTAATCCTTCAATTGGAAAAGTAGAGCCAGATAAGGTGTTTGAAAAGACGACTTCAAAACCAATTGAAGATAAACCAAAAATCGAAATCAAACCTGAAGATAGAAAAGGAACTGCGGTTGTTGCTCCGGCAAAATCAGCAATGATTAAGGTTGAAGATAAAGGAAGAGACCAAGGTGGAATGCCAGAGAAATTGGTGAAGCCAAATGTTGAAACCGGATTGAAAGAAAATGAAAAAAAGGGAGTTTTGGTTTTGGCTTCTGATCAGTTTGTTGAACCAGGAAGTGAAGATAGGGCTTGGGTTTTGTTCAACGATGCGCAAGAAAACGAAGTAGTTGCGGTGGTGAACACCAAAAATAACAATTTGGTTTGGTGCGTAGTAAAAGGAAAAAACAAAAATGGTTCCGCTGCTGTTGGCGTTTCTAAATTTGTTGCTGATAAATTAGGGATTTTCGACGAAAAAACCGTTGTTCGCGTGAAGTATGCAACAGCCAAGTAATTCAATAAGTGGCATTAGGAATTCCATTTTCATTGGAAGTTTGGCAGTTTATTTAGGTGCCATTCATTTTTCACCAAGTATTGCATCCATAGCTTCAATTTTATTGTTGATTAATGCCGCTTGGCATTTTAATGAAAATATTCATATAAAATCATTATCCATTGCTCAGACACTGTTTATCAGTGTCTTTTTTGTTTCAATAGGTATTAATATGGCGCATGGTTGTGCGTTAAATCAACTGGTGCCGAAATTACTCGTTCGCTTACCCGTTGTTTTCCTTCCTTCGTTAATGTCGTTTGTGAACCACAGAAAAATCGTTCTTTCAAAGTATTGGTATGTATTTTCTTTGCCCGTATTTTGGTTAGCAATTGCCAGTGTATGTAATTATGCAATGCATTATAATTTTTTGTCGCAAATGGTATTAGAAAGCAAACCGTTGCCAATTTATAGTAAGGTATATCACATTGAATTTAGTGTTATTATTTCGATGGTTTTGTTGGTTTTACTCAGTTGGAAACTTGAGAATCATGAAATGAAAATGGGAGGAAATAAAGTCTTCTTTTATTTAATTTTTGGGGGATTATTTATCGCCCTACACGTTTTGTCGGCTAGAACAGGACTGTTGGGTTTCTGGTCGGGTGTGTTTTTCGTGGCTTGGAATTACAGACGTAGATTGTCACTCAAGTATATAACACTAATTGCAGTTGGAATGGTAGCAATTGTGTTTGTTCCTTCGGTAAAAAACAGAATATTAAATACCCTTGAAGATTTGAGTGCAGTAACGCATAAAGAAGATTTAAACGACAAAAGCTTTGGCCAACGCTGGGAAGCATGGGGAGCAATCATTCATGCTGGTAAAAAAACACCATTATTTGGCGTAGGACAATGCAATATTGAAAGTGTTATGCAGAAGTCGTTTGATGAATTAAAGTCCGATTTGGATGCTGAAAATAGAATTTCACCACACAATCAGTATTTACAATGGTTTATTGAATTGGGATTGATTGGTATGGCATTGTGGATTGTTGCTATGGCGTTTACAATTTATATTTCTAGGAAGTGGGATATATCTATTTTCGTTTTTGCAATTGGTCTGGCAATTGCTTTGAGTATAATATTTGAGAGTTTATTTGAAAGACAAGCCGGAATACTGGCAATTATTGTATCTTTGTGCTTGATTTCAAGTAATAAATTAACAATTACCCCCCAAACGGATACTTAAGAATTATTTTTTAATGATTTTTTACAAAACGTTTGGATTTAAATAAATAAAAATCTATATTTGCAACCCCAAAAACTATGTCTCGCGTTTGTGATTTAACCGGAAAAAAGGCCTTAAAAGGAAATAGAGTTTCGCATTCTAACAAGAAAACGAAACGCAGATTTTATCCTAACCTTCAAACAAAAAAGTTCTTCATTGCTGAAACTGGAGAATGGATAACTTTGAAAGTTGCGGCGTCAACTATAAAGACCATCGATAAAAAAGGCATCACTGCATGCATTAACAATTTGTTTAAGAAAGGAAAAATCTAATCATGGCAAAAAAAGGTAATCGTGTTCAAGTAATTCTTGAATGCACAGAACAAAAAGGTTCTGGAGTAGCTGGAATGAGTCGTTATATCACGACAAAAAACAAGAAAAATACCGCTGAAAGAATTGAATTGAAAAAATACAATCCTTACATGCGCAAAGTAACTTTACACAAGGAGATTAAATAATGGCTAAGAAGGTTGTTGCAACATTGAAAAAAGAAGGCGCTGGTAACGAAGTAGTAAAAGTTATCAGAACAGTAAAATCACCAAAATCTGGTGCTTATAGCTTCAAAGAGGAAATCGTTCCTGCAGACAGAGTAAAAGACGTATTAGCTAAGTAATACTTTTTAAATAATTTTATATAGCCCCATTAGGGGCTTTTTTTTTATATATTCGGAATTAAAATCAAACAAATCTTCATTTTATTGTTCCATTCGGTTTATTCATTTTATCTTTACACTATA
>Ga0214923_10001800_pt1 | contig 29788 bp, 30 predicted proteins | sample LL1510_MetaG_FD_177993 | JGI IMG/M metagenome (GOLD analysis project Ga0214923, IMG submission 177993) | Freshwater microbial communities from Lake Lanier, Atlanta, Georgia, United States - LL-1510 | ecosystem: Environmental > Aquatic > Freshwater > Lake | place: USA: Georgia | collected...
AAATTGCAGATTATGTTGCTAATTACAATAAGACAAATAAGTCTGGATCAGACTTTATTTCACCATTGCAATTAGGAAACTTAAATGCAAGACGTGATTGGGGTTCTGCAAAAAATTATGTTGAAGCAATTTATTTAATGTTAATGCAAGAAAAACCTGAAAACTTTGTAATAGCAACAGGTGAAACTCATAGTGTTAGAGAATTTGTAGAATTAGCATTTAAAGAGATTGGTGTAAATATTAAATGGGAAGGTTCAGGTGTAAATGAAAAAGGTATTGAAATCGATTCTGGTAAAGTAATAGTAAAAGTTAATCCTAAATATTATAGAGATATTGATATTGAATGCTTAATTGGTGATTCTAGTAAAGCTCAAAAAGTTTTGGGATGGAAACCTACTACTACATTTAAAGAATTAGTTAATATTATGGTTAAAGCAGCAATTGATAGAACAACAAATTAAATTAATTAATCTATAATTATTAAATTAATTAATTAATTAGAAATCCTGGATAAAGTTTATTTATTTCTCTAATATCACGAGCAGGTATTAAGCCCATTTCACCATCTTTTGTATATGGAGTATATAACCAATGTATCATTTTACGTTGAATTTTTCTAGCTGCTAAATATCTTTTTAATTCTAAAATCATTTTATCTTTTAAATACAAATCGCATTTAAAAACTTGTGAAAGCATACAATAATTACAAATATTAAACTCATATCCGTTAAACCAAATTTCATCTTTTATTTTAAATGTATTAAAATCATATAAACACAAATCACAGAATTTATGTTTCATTTTAATAAATCCACTAAATTAATATACGTAAATAAATTATTTTTTTTATACTATATTAATTTAGTGGATTTATTAAAATGAAACATAAATTATGCACGATATGTAATAATAATATTACTATTGATTTTATAAATTTATCAGATGAAGATTCTTGTAATTTAAGATTGTGCAATAATTGTTTTCATATTCAATCAAACAATGATAAATGTAATTATAAAAAACTTAACACTGAAAATGTTTTATTTAATTTAATTATAAATAAAATAGAATCTAAAATTTTTAAGAATCCTATAAAAATTTTAAATCTAAATGATATAAATACAAAAATATTAGATGATATATATTATAAATATAATAATATTAAAACAGTTTCATTATCAAACTTATTTAACCCCAGTTTTTTTTCAAAACATGAATGTCACAAAAATGATTTAACTGATTGGAATTTTAATATTTTAAAAAATACATTTGATACATTTGATATAATAATATTAAATAGTACATTATCATTTAATAAAAATATAAATGACATATTAGAAAAATGCGAAAAATTATCACATAAAAATACTATTTTATTTTCTACATCTTATGATATCTCAAATATTCATTCACATGTATTTTTCTTTAATTTAAATAATAATATTAAAAATATTTTTAATACAAATTCAATGAATAGATTATGTAATAAACATAATTTCCTTTTAAAACTTAAACATGAAATAGTTAAAGATGAAATAGATAAAGACGAAAAAGATAAACATGAAATAGTTAAAAATGAAATCTTTACAGATGAAACACACGAAACATATTATACCAAAATTATTATTTACGAATTTAGTTTAAAAAGCAAATTAAATAGTAGTTCTGAAGTAATTACAGAAGATTTATATAAAGAAATATTATGTAATTTATACGATGAAAATATATATAAATCAATTTCTGATAATTTTATAAAAAATTATAATTTATTTAATGATATGATTCACAAATATTATTCACAAAATTATAATATTGTAATTCTTGATAAATCTTATAAAAATTTAAATTCAATAAATGTAATAACAAATTTAAATGAAATAAAACTTCAAAATCTTTATGATAAATATTTATTTATTATTTTTGATTTGGAAAATTTTGAAAAAATATATTTAGATTTGAAATTGCAAATTCAATTAAATTATAAATTAAATTTATCAAAATGCTTAATATTAGATATAAATTTATTAATTGTACATCCTATTTATAATTAAATTAAAATTTATTTAATAATTTTAATTTAATATTTTTAATTTAATTTTCAAAAAAACGTAATGGAGTTGGTCGATTATATAAATATGATTGAAATATAACAAATAAGTCAAGTAAGACTGTAACGATTGTCATTATTAACCATGGTAAATTTAACAATATATATTCATGGTCTGTAGAATATGTAATTACTGTCAAAAAATAAAAAGTATTTCCACAAATAGTAAAAATATACATCAAAATAGACAATCCTTCTGTTGAACGTCTTTGTATATTTAATCTAATTTGTGGAAATCTTCCTAAAATATACAATATAGATGTAATCCAAGCAATAACTGATCCTATATAGAAATTATATGAATTTTGTATTGTTAAAAAAATACTAATTCCAAAATTTATAAAATAATATAAAATAACGATCAAATTCATCTTATTTTTTTCGAAATTTCCACGTACATCACTTGTATCAATATAAGTATAATACAATGTATAAATTGTCATAACAAAACCTACAAATACATGATACCAACCTATTATAATTAAATTTGTTTGTAATCCTAATAATATAGTACTATATAAACTTAATAAATCAGCTTGACTCCATAATAACAACATCCAAATTGAAATTCCATCAGCAGATTTTGTTTTATATATTTCATAAAATTGAGGATAATATACAATACTATAAAAAACAACACTAATAATACTACATACATCACTTACGATTTCATTATTTAAAACCATTCAAACTTGTTACATTTTATTTTAATTAATTATTTAATTCAATTTTATTAAAATATTTTTAATAAAATTACTTTCTAACATTATCATAATTTTCAATGAAATAATTAATAGTATTTTTTAATCCATCTTCAAGACTAGTAAATTCAAAATCTTTTAGATATTTCTTTAATTCATCATTATTTGATGTCTTTTGATATTGACCATCAGAATAAGATGTATCATACAAAATTTCTCCATTATACTTAAAAACCTTACATATTTCCTTAATTAAATTTTTGATTTCTATCTCATATGATGCTGGTGGACTTACTATACAAGAAACTTGATTATTATCCAATTTCAAAGTTATAAAATTTAAAATAACTCTAGATAAATCATCAACATATAAAAATTGACGTTTTGCTTTACCAGTACCAAATAATGTTAGTTTTTCTTCACCATTTGATTTGTTTACTAAATATGTCTTATGAATTAATCCAGGAATAACATGACTATTCATTAAATTATAATTATCATATTCGCCATATAAATTAGTAGGTGTTAAATTAACAATTTCAATTTCTCCATTATCAGATAATAATTTTGATGCTAAATGCAATACTCTTTTAGAATAAGCATATCCAATATTCGAACTATGTGGTAATCCATTATGAAGTTGATCACTTGTTAAAGGATATTTTACACCTTTATCAGGGAAAATACATGTAGACAAAATATTAATTAAACGTTTTACATTATATTTCTTACAATTCTCCACAATATTCATATTAATTTTTATATTATCTACCAAAAAAGTATAATTTTTATTCATATTTGCATATACACCACCTACACAACTAGCTAAATGAACTACTACATTTGGTTTTAGTTTTTCAAACATCTCAGAAACTTTATCACTTTCTCTTAAATCACAATCTTTACTTGATAAAAAATAAAATTCTAAATCTTTATTATCTAATAAATTAACAACCTTTTGAAGAGATTTTCCAACTAATCCGGAACCACCAGTCACTAAAACTCTTAACATTTTATATTTATATTTTTATATATTAATAGATTTATTTTTAAATTAAAAATTCATCTTAATAATAATTAAAAAAATATAATATGATTAAAAAAATATAATATCATTAAAAAAATATATAGTATAATAATATAGATGCCATTACGATCAAAACATCACTGGGGTCCAAACTTATGGGCATTTATTCATACTACTACAATAATAGACTATAACAATAAAGATAACAAAAAAACAAATGAACATATTTTAAATATATTATATGGAATTACAAATATTATACCTTGTCCCACTTGTGCTACAGGTTACAAAAATTTTCTAGAAAGATTAACTTACCTTGATTTATCACAACCTATGGTTTTATTTTATTGGTCGGTTGATTTACACAATTCTGTTAATGCTAAATTAAATAAACAACAATTAACATACGATCAAGCTATAAGTAAATGGTGTAACACTGTATAAGTAAATGGTGTAATACTGTATAGTAAATGGTTATCTCGGTATAAAAATAAAAATAAAAACATTTATATAAATAACTATAATACGTAAAAATATATGAAAAAAAAAGACAAATTAGCATCTTTACCATTTGAAATATTACTTAACATTTTCAAATATATAGATGTATATTCATTAAGTAATTTGATTTCTACAAATAAATATTTTTATAATATAATAAATCTAAATAAATGGGAATTAATTGATAATTTGATAGATAAAAATTTCATACAAATTCCTAGTAACATTGAAACATTTAATAATTATAAATATATAATAAATTGGACCAATATAATATTAAATAGAAAAGATACACATAAAATAATAATTCCAGAATCAGTAATTTCTTGGATTCCAGATTTACACGATTTAGAACTTATATCAATTTATCAAAATTTTTCAGAATCTTTAATTAGAAAACTTTTTTACAAATTATCTTGGAAAAATTTATTAAGTCACCAAATATTACCAATTGATATAATAGAAATAATCATATTTGATAGTAATCGTATAATCGATAACCAAGACTGGTTTAATATATGGTCTAAACAACCTATAACTTATAATTTTATACAAAATTATGAAGAAAAAGTTCAATGGCATCCGGTTTCTTCTAATAAACATTGTATAAGTTTTGAATTAATAGATAAATATTATGATAAATTAATTTGGCAAGAAGTTACAAAACATGGAATTAATGAACGCATATTAATAAAATACATTCATAAATTTGATAATATATGCTGGTGTAATATTTCACAATTTACAAAATTATCAACTGAATTTATAAAATGTTTTTTACAACATTTAGATTTAAATATAATTTTTAGATATCAATCAATAAATGAATATTATATAGATGAATTAATTAATTCATTTAGTTTAGATTCTGATATTTATTTTCAATCAATTAGTTTAAATCAACCACTTGGAGAATTTTTTTTAACAAAATATAAACAACAATTATCCCTAAAATTATTAATTCGAAATAAAAAAATTTTACGATCACATTTAGCAAAAATTTTTAATAATTAATTATAATATTAATTTATAATTAATTATAATATTAATTTATAATTAATTATAATATTAATTTATAATTAATTATAATATTAATTTGTAATTAATTTAATCTAAAATATTCTATATTAGAAGAATGTAATTCTGAAATAGATTTAACATTGACAGAAATCATTGGATATATTATATTTTTCAATGTATATACTTGTTTCCAAGTTTTATCATTTTTATCATATTTATCTGAATCTATTAAGAGTGTATCAGCTCCTGCTAAAAGTGCTTTAAATATATTCTTTTCGTTCGATGGAATTCCACTATTATTTATAATAGGAATATTATAAACATTCTTGCATTCTTTAAGTAAAGAAAATTGTCCAAATTCTGTATGATCTCCTACAACAACAGCATCTACACCAATATCATTTAATGCCTTATATCCTTCAACGGTATTAATATTTCCAACTATAATTATTAAATTTGGATGTCTTGTCTTTGTATCCTTTACAACTTCAAATAATAAATTATTATATGCGTTATCTATATTCAAATATAAAATATCTAATCCTGCATTAACTAATTTATTTATACGTTCAATGTAATCATTTGAAATACCAATACTTGCAGCAGCTAATAATTTCCCATATCCATCAAATAACAAATTATCTTTTAGTTTATAAAATTTAATTAAATCTTTTAAAGAAAGTACACCTAAAACCTTTTTATTTTCACATAAAATAGGAATAACTGGTGTTGTTTTGAACTCATCTAGTATAAATTTTACAGGATTTGCTGTCATAGTTAGCCAATCATAATCATATTGATTAAAATATTTAATTTTACCAATTTCTGTCATAATTTCATTAGCAGTTAGAGCATTATTTACATTACAAATATAAGATATTTCTATATGGTGTCTAAATATCATTCCTATACAAACAGAATAATAATCAACTACAAATACATATTCAACTTCTTCATTTTTAAAAATTTCCTGCAATTCTAAAAACGTAGAATATGTATTTACAGTAATTATATCAGTATTGAAAATATTTATATGTTTTTTTATATTTTTTATAATATTAATTTGTTCATCTATTTGTATTTTCTTTACAATTCCTAAGCCACCATTTAGATTAATATCAACTAATTCATCTACATTCGAAGATAACAATATAAATGGCGTTTTTAAATTAACATTATTTGTTAATTTGGTTGTTAATTGAAGTTCTTTTTTTGAACTTATATTTGTCAAAACAGGTTTAATCTTAATATCATTAAAAGAATAAACTTTTTTAAATTTTTCTATATCAGTATATTGTGACCAATCGCGAATCGGCGTTGATGAAAAAGAATTATAATTCATATATGTATTTTTCAATATCCTAATTTTAAAATCAATTTTTTAATAAATTATTTCGTTAATAAATGTATTTTGTTAATAAATTTATTTTATTAATAAACTATAAGATAAATGGCTCAAAAAACATTTCAAGATATTTTAAAAAGCTATAATAATGTCCCAATTAGTCAAACAAATTCATCTGTTGAGAATGATATGATTATAGATAGTTTATATAATGAATATATGGACTTAGATTTAGTATTACCAAATTTAGATAATACATGTATTTTTATAAAACCTTATATAGATACTAAAAATGATGAAAAAGAATATAGTGCGGAAATGGAAGTTGAAACAGAATATAGTAATGAATTTGGACCACTTCCGTCAAACACTACAGAAATGGAACTTGAAACAGCATCTAGTAGTGAATATGATACACTCTCGTCAAACTCTGTAGACGGTACGGAGATGGAACTTGAAACAGCATCTAGTAGTGAATCTGATACACTCTCGTCAAACGCTGTAGACGGTACGGAGATGGAACTTGAAACAGAATCAGAAACTTGTTATACTATTAAAATATATAAAGATACTATAGAAAATTATATAGACAATCAGTCAAAGTTCGATGACAAAACTATATTAATTCCTGAATTAAATGATAAACCTACAGAAGATAAATCTTTATCAGAAAAGGTTTTCGAAAAATTTTTAAATAAATATATTTCAAAATTTAATAATAGATCTGACAAATATAAAATAGAACATTTTTATCTTTACGGAGATGTTATACATATATATCAAGATGGTAATAGTAATATTAAGGTACATGATCTAATAAATAATTTATATCAAAGGAAATCGTTAATTTTTATACCTATAAAAATATACTATTTAAACAATGCTCATTACAATGTACTTGTAATTGATACAATAAAGAAAACATTTACATATTACGAACCATATGGTGATTATTATAATGTTAATATGGGATCTATAGTAAATAAAAGCTTGAAACAAATAAAAGATTATTTATTACAAAAATATCCAGATTATAAATATATAGATGCACATATAATCAATAAAGATAAAACTTTAGGTGTTCAAAAAAGAGCTGAAGATTTTTTTCATATCTCCGAAGGGTATTGTGTAGCTTGGTGTTTATATCTATGTTATATTAGAATGTTTAATTTCCATTTAAATACTCAATTTTCAATTAATACTACTTCTTTTTCAATTAGTACTATATTAAATAAAGTATTTGAAGAATATACAGATCTAAACTTAGTAGCCACAATTAGAATTTTTATAACTTTTGTTAAAAAAGAAATTTTAGAATAATACTCTTAATTTTAATATTTTTATTAAAATTAACTAAATATACTAAATATTTATATTTTAAGAATTATCACCAGTTTTCCAAGTTTGACTTTTTTTGCCATTACCAACTGGTTCCCAATATTGATGTGTATGATTTGTATCAGTCAAATCTACTCGTTGTCCATTTACAACTCTTCCTACAGCTCCCCATTGATTAATATACGCTATTTCGTTACCATCTTTTTTAAATAATAAATGGGTACCTGAAGGATTTTCAATACTCCAACTTCCTATCTTAAAACCATCACCATTTTTAAGTACTCCAATGCAACCAGTATTATCTTTATCACATATAGTATTTGTATAAAGTGCATTACCAGCAATGAAATTAAAAGCATTTACATCACCCTTAGCATTTATCTTATTTGTAATAACACCATCATTATTAAACCATGTAGTTTCTTCATTCTCTTTATCACCACCAGTTTTAAAATAATAATTACCAGGACTTACAAAATTCATATTACCATTATCACTAACTGTAACTGATCCATTCTTTTCTTTTGCTAGATTTTGTAATTTCAAGCTTTTTGCAAGAACATCACCAGCTTTTATATTAACATTACCTTTTGCAATGTCTAAACCATCAAAACCAGTTTTACCTATTTTATATAAACTTTTTCCATCTACGTAAAACTCAATGTTATCTTTTCCACTGATATTTAAACTACCAGTTGAAGAAGTAGCTTTGTCAGCATAAATAGAACTATCACCAAAATTTAATTTTCTATTAGATAATTGAATACCTTTAGTTGCTGATTTAGGTAACTCACATATCTCTCCATCCGCGCACCATAATGTTCTGTTCTTTGTAAATAATGCTTCCTTCATAGCTTCGGGGGTTCCTAATGAACCAGGTACTCCTTGATCACCTTTATCTCCTTTATCTCCTTTATTTCCTTGTACACCTTGATTACCATCTTTACCAGGTGGTCCTGGAGAACCTTTTAATTCAGTTTGATAGTTAGTAACTAAAATCTTAGCTAATTCAGTTCTCTGTGATGCATCTAAACCAGTCCATGTCATAGAACCATCTTTACCAGGAGCTCCTGGATCACCCTTTGGTCCACCAGCTGGACCTGGATCACCTTTATCACCCTTATCTCCTTTATCTCCTTTATCTCCTTTGTCTCCTTTGTCTCCTTTGTCTCCTTTTGGTCCTATTGGTCCTATTGGTCCTGTTTCACCTTTTTCACCTTTTTCACCCTGTGGTCCTTTTGGTCCTAAGGGTCCTTTTGGTCCTTCTTCTCCTTGTGGTCCTTGTCCCATTATAATATATTATATTATAAATAAAAAAAAATAAATAAAATAAATATAAAATAGATATAAAATACATAAAAAAATGTTATTGTTTACATTTTGTTATTTAAAAATAATTTTTATATTAATTTAATATTAATGAGTAAGAATTCCGCATTAAAATATTATAAAAATAAAACATCTGCTTTGAAATATTTAAATACTAATAATATTCTATGTAATAGAGAAATAACAAAATATTTTCTATTAGATAATTATCAAAATTTTATTGATTTGATAAATGGGGAAGAAATAAAAAATTTTTATGAATATATATCTTCAAATATTCCTATAAACTTTTTTTACGATATTGAAATTTATGATACATCATATGATAGTAATGAATTAATAAATATATGTATCAATAAAGTTATTAATCATGTAAACTCCTTATATAAGAACATTACAATAAAAAAAATTATTTTGGAATCACATTCTGATATTAAACAATCATATCATATAATTTTACGTTTTATAGACAAAGACGATAATAAAGAAATATTATTTGAAAATGTAAAAATATTAAAATCGTTATACAAAGACTTTGATTTACAAAAATATAAATTACAAAATAAATATTTAATAGATCCAAGTGTATATAGAGATGGATTGTTTAGAACTATTCACAGTAGTAAAAATGGAGAAGATAGACCATTAATTAAATCAAATATTAGCGATGATTTTGATGATATAGAGACATTTGTATGTTATCACACGAATGAATATAAAATTTTTAATACACATGAACTTCCTGTTACAACAAATCAAGAAGAACAAAAAGAAGAATCAATTAAACGAGAAGATTCTGAAGAAATTATTAATGTTAATAAAAATGATTTAGTAGTAAATGTTCCAGAAGAATTAAATGATACTGATAAAATTAATATAAGAAAATTTATACAAAAAGAGTTTCATCATTTTCCAAATAAAATAAGAGATGTATTTATAGATAAAGAACATAATTGTATTATCATAGCACTTATAGAAAGATATTGTCCATTTTTAGATAAAGAACATAGAGGTAATAATCAATATATAGTTATAGACACAAGTAGTGCAAAACAAAAATGTCATAATACAGAATGTAATGAGGATAAGTATAACGAAATTAGATTAGAAAATTATCCTAAAGAAGTAAATGAGATTATAAAAAAATGTCTCAAAGTAAACAAGCATGAATTAGAATTAATAGATCATGCTATTATTGAATGTAAAAATTATATTAATGAAAATTTTGACAAAGGTGTAAAAGAAGTACAATTTGATAGAAAAGAAATGATTTTTAGAGGTAATGTTGCAGATAAAAATTTAACACGTATATTAAAGGGTAAATGTCCAGAATGTAATGTAGAACATCAAATTTCATATACGGGATATTGTTTAAAATGTAGTATTTGTAAAAGTATTTTCCCTAAAACACAAATCATACCAGTTGATGACAGATATAAACAACTTAATAGTTTCTGGATGAACTATAATCAATTAGTTAATCATGGAACCATTAATAATATAATAAACATTTATAACAATAATGGTTCAGAAATAGATTTCAGTTGTGACATAAAACTTGATAATGCTATTTTTAAAAATAAAGAAGTCACAAATATTATAAATCAAGTTTTAGATGGTCATAAAATAACAATGATTTCAAAACTTTTATTTACAATTAATAAAGATTTTGTATATTCGAGAAGTAATTGGTATCATTTTACTGGATCGATATGGAGATGTGACAATGATAATATAGAAATGAAAAAATCTATTATTGATTTATCTAAAACATTTGATAAAATCAAAACATATTATGATACTAAAAATACAGATGAAACTACTATGACTTTAAATAAAAACATTAAAAATTTAATAAATAAATTTCATAAGCCAAGTTATCAAGATGATATAATTAAAGGTGCTAAGATTTACAATAATGATGAATCATTTATACATAATTTAAATAGTAAAAAGCATCTTGTTCCTTTTACTAATGGAGTTTTTGATTTATTAGAAAATAAATTTAGGAAAACTAAAAAGGATGATTATATAAATTATACAGTTAGTTATGATTATGATACATCAATTAATCAAGAAGTATGGACTTTTTTAGAACAAGTTTTACCTAATAAAGGTGTTAGAGATTATGTTTTAAAAAAAATGAGTGAATGTTTAAATGGTGACATACCAAATACTTATTTTTTAATGTTTATTGGTGATACAGGTGCTAATGGTAAAAGTCAATTGCTAAATCTTATGAAATTAGCTATGGGAGAATTTGGAGAAAAAGTCGAAGTTACTTTATTAACAAGAAAACGTAATAATGCTAATGAAGCTAATACTGAAAAAATTAAATTAATGCACAAAAGATTTGCATTTTTATCAGAACCTGAAGATGGTGAAAAAATTAATATTGGTTTATTGAAGGAATTGACTGGTAGTGAAGAAATAGTTGCTAGAGGTTTATATCAAGAAGCGATGTCATTTGTTATGGAAGCTAAACTTTTTTTAGCTTGTAATGAACTTCCAGAAATTAAAGGTGAAGATACTGCATTATGGAGACGTATTAGAGTTATTGATTTCCCATCAAGATTTGTAGATGAACCAAAAGAATCAAATGAATATAAAATTGATAGAACACTTCCTAGTAGGATGAGAGAAGATGTTACTTGGCGTCAATCATTTATAAATATTCTTTTAGAATATTACTTTAAAAATGTACCTGAACCTATGGAAGTTAAAATTAAAACCAATGAATATCGTCAAGAAAACAATGATTTTTACAATTGGTTAGACGAAAATATAGAAGAGAAAAAGGATTCTATTCTTAAATTAAAAGATGTTTGTGAATTATACTCTGGAAAACCAAAAATATCACCAAAAATATCTAATAAATTAAAACTTGAAATTGAAAAATATATAAAAGCTAAATATAAACATTTAAATGAAAAATACAAAGATTCTAGTTTCAATGGTGAACGTTATAGAGGTTGGATAGATTTACAAATATCAGAAAATAGTTATTTATAACTAATATTCTCCTGCAATTTTAGCTAAATTTAAATCTAATTCATTTGCAATTTTTGGGCATAATTTTATCACATTTTTTGTTACAGAATCTTGAATATCTGTTATTTTCTTTTGGTATTCTTGTATATTTAATCCAGTTGTATCATATATTTCTTTATCAGTAAAAGAATCTCTTAAAGCCCAAAAATATCCAGTACCGTAATTAGCATGTAACAGAGCTATTAATGGACTTTTATCTTGTAAACTAGCTAATGAGAATCTAGAACTTCCTCTTAAAATAGATCGTATTTTATTTCCATTGGTGTCAGGGACTCCCTTTTGTGTATTATTTTTTGTATCAAAAAAACTGTTTACTATAATATAAATTATAATAATTATAATAATTATAACAAACATACTCGTAATATCCATTTTGTGCATTTTTAATATTACTTGACAAATTAATTAAATAAAATTAATTCCCTAAAAAATTACAAAAATTCCATTTTTTTATTTTTTTATTTTGTTACCATAGTATCGTGTAGAGAAAATTATATTTCCTTAATTTTTACCAAAATAATTAAGGAATTTGAACGAAAAAAAGTAAATTTCAAACCATAAACATAGCCTTTTTTAAAAAACTTAAAAACGTTAGTTTTTTAAGTTTAAAAATACAGAATTTTAGTCTAAAAATTTTTAAACCATAGTATCGTTTAGTGATTTTTTTAAAAAGCTTAATTTCCCCAAAAAATTTAAGCACCAAAAAACCACTAAAAACTGGCATTTTTTTTTGTTTTTGAATTTTTTAAAAAAAATAATAGTGTCAAAAAAAATTTTGTTACCATATATGTCGTTTCAATGAAATTAATTTCCTTATTTTTCCAAGAAATAATTAAGGAAATTTTAAGAAAAAAAAGTAATTTTGAGAGGATAATTAAGGAAATTTAAAAAGTTAAAAAATTTACATTTTTTGATTTTTTTTTTGTAAAAAAAATGTCAAGAAAAAAATCAAATAATTAAACCAATCGTATCGTCTAGTGATTTTTTTAAAAGCTTAAATTTTCTTAAAAAAATAAGGATTTTTTTATTGAAATTTTTTTTTTCTTATTTTTGTAAGAAAAAATTAAGCTTTTTTATCTTTTCTTAAGACCATAATCAACATAGGGATTTGTTGAGAAAAAAATACTAAGAAATTTTTTTAATTTTTGCAGTATTTAAAAAAAGCTTAATTATCCTCTCAAAATTGTGAAATTATTATTGTGTTTTTTCTCAAAAAAATAAGGTTTTTTTTTTTAATTTTTTTTTGATTTTCTAAGTGTGTTTTATAGTTATTATATACATTTCTTATCTTTATTTTTTTTAAAAATATATAAAAATTTAATAAAAATAAACAAGACACCACAAAATATGGTCAAACGAAGCAAACGGAAGACAGACGGAAAGAACACCGCAATAAATGGTCTCAGACGGCACTGACGGCAATAAATAACATTATCGCTCAGATTTTTCAAAAAAAAAAATATTAAAAAAAATAAAAAGTTATAAAATAAAAAAATATATAAAAGAATCCTGATTGTTTCCGTCTATAACGGATAGACCATTTATAGCGGTGTTCTTTCCGTTTGTCTTTCGTCAGCTCCGTTTGACCATATTTTATGGTTTACTTTTCTATAAAATGATTTTGATCAAAAAAACTGGATACAATTAAATATTATTTTTTTATTTAAACATAAGATATTTTCTCTATATAAATGCTTAATATATTCAAAAAACAAAACATTGAAATATCTAATAATAATAATACTAGTTTATTAGTAGAAAAATTTAATGATTTAAATATAAATATATATGGTACATATGAGGAGCCACTTTTCAAAGCAAAAGATATAGGTGATTTACTTGGTATTAAAAATATAAGAGATACAATAGCATCATTAGATGAAGGATGTAAGATGAAAGCGAACGTCGGTAATACCGACGTTGGAAATAATTCAGATACATGGTTTTTAACAGAAGATGGATTATATGAATTATTATTTATATCAAGAAAACCAATTGCGAAACAATTTAAAGTATGGATAAGACATATTATAAAAGAAATCCGTTTAAAAGGTAAATATGATCTTGAAGAACAACTAAAAGCAAAGGAAATCGAGTATGAAAAACAATTAAAAGAAAAAGAACTTGAGTTAATAAAATATAAAGAAAAGATATATGAAGAAATAGAGAAAACTGGACATATTTATGTAATAAAAACTGATGGTGGAACAAAAGTGGGTAAAACGAAAGATGCTGTTAAAAAAAGAATTCAGGGATTACAAACAGGTAATATGAACGATATTGAAATGTTACTTGATTTTAAAACGAGTAATGCTGATTTATTAGAAAAATCTGTTCATTATATACTTGATCGTTATCGTTGTAATTCAAACCGTGAGTTTTTTGATTGTAATATTGATTATATAAAAATAGTTGTGAATATTATAGGTAACACAATAGATACGTTAAAATCATGTTATCAGAATATTTCAAAGGATGAACTTCTTGATAAGTTAAATATAAACTTAGGTACGAATTATGATATAGTAAATAATATGGAAAGTGTAGAAAATCAACAACTTCAACCTCCACCATTATATGATAGTGATTTTGAGAATTGGTTAAATGAAAATATAGAAGAGAAGAAGTATGGTATTTTAAAATTAAAAGATGTATGTGAAAAATATCTGTATAAAGATATTCTTGAATTAGGGTATTTACCACCTAAATATTCTGGTTTTTATAAAATACAAATAGAGAAATATCTTGAAAAAAAGTATCCTTATATAAATCCTGTATATTGTAGATATAAAGACTCGTCTTTTAATGGTAATCGTTATAGAGGTTGTTAGGGTTTCAGTTAAAATAAAAATTATGTTAATTTTAATAAATGAGTGAATACTTGTATATATGGGTAGAGTTTTTTAATATTTTTTTTAAATTCCAGCATATTGATATAATGATATTCTTCTTCTAAATCAGGGTCGTCTATAATATCTTTATAATGTAATTTATATGCGCCACAATCTTCGTGATCAATTACTATAATTTTGACTATATTATGTGATTTTATAGCTATATCTACGTGTTCTAGAAATGTATTTTTCCAACATTCATTATTTGAATTATATCCAAGACTTGCTCCAGATAATATTATATAATCATATGCTTTAACTGACGTATCATTTTTTAAAAATTCGATTGTATGATTTATAAAACGATGATCCATACAACATAAAACTAACCCTATACCTTTAATGTCATCTGTAGTACCAATATTTTTATCAGCGTATGTATTCGAATGTTCACTTAAATTTTCTTTTTTTTCAGACATTTTATATATTTATATAATATATAAAATTTTTATTAAAAACATAATGTACAATATATTAGATAAGTTTAATATGGATATAAAAAGTTATGTATTTATTTTGCTCTTAAGCCAGTTAACCAAGAACTTGATTGTATTTTAAGTCCAAGGCTGTCGACTAATTCAATATTTAATTGTTTACAGATTGGGGCTTCAGGGATATTGTCATTAAATTGATCACCTCCATTGCAGAAATAATCAGGTTTAATCATTTCTAATGTTTTACATACAGTTCTATCAGTATCAATTGATTCAACAACTTCATCTACATATTTGATTGCTTTTAGGATTTCAATACGTTCTTTACAAGGCATAAAGGATTTACCTTTTTTCAAAGTTGCTTGATGATCGCTATTTACAATAACGATTAGTTTACCGTTTTCACCAACTAGATTTTTTGATAATTGAATGTATTCAAGGTGTCCAATATGAAGTGGGTCGAAATATCCAGAAATACAAACTGTTTTATTTTGCATTTAATTAAATATATTAAAAATATTTTTTTCAATTTTTAATAAAATAGAATATAGATATTTAAATACATTTGATAGTAAAATCAAGACTGTTTATTAATTGAATATTTAATTTTTGGCATACACGTTCTTCTTGAATATTATAATTAAATATATCACCGTCGTTGCAGAAATAATTAGGTTTAATCATTTCTAATGTTTTAGAAATATTTTTATCATAATCAATTGATTCTATAACTTCATCAGCGTATTTTATTGATTTGAGCAGTTGAATTCTATCTTTACATGATAAAAAATTATAAGGGGTTTTTTCTAATGTCGCTTGGTGGTCATTTTTAACTATGATAATAAGTTTACCATTTTCCCCTATTAAGTTTTTAGCAAATTTCATATATTCAATATCTTTAATAGTAAGAGGATAGAAATATCCAGAAATACAAACTGTTTTGTTTTGCATTTTAATTAAACACCTATTAAATTTTATTTTTCAATTTTTATAAAAATTGAAAAATAAAATAGATTTATATATATAAAGATGGTTTCAAAATATATAGAACATATGAGTTATGTATTATGTTATAAGAAAGAAAGGATACATGTATATTTAGAAGAAATAACATCAGATAATTTGTTTCTTCGAAATTATGAGAATAAGGATGATGAATATATTTCTTGCGATTATGTATTAGAGTTAGATAAAAATGGTAAGATAGAAAATAAATATACAAAATTGACAAGACATGGTATATTAAAACTTGAAAAGACATATAAATTATAAATTCTAAATTATAAATTATAAATTCTAAATTATAAATTATAAATTCTAAATTATAAAAATAAAATTTATATATATATAAATATGGAGAAAAATATAGAAAATAATAAAAGAAATTATTCAAAGTTATTTATATTATATTTAAATGAATGTTTGGAAGCATTTATAGCAATTTTGGTAATTAGGATAGCAGTTGATAAAGGTTTTGATATGTTACAAATAATAAAAGCAAGTATGGTAATAGGTTTGTTAACATTTATGTTGGAACATTATAATACAGATTTGAAATCGAATATAAAACAAGGGATAACATTTACAGCAGGATCACAAATAGTAAATACGTTTATGTAATTTTAATTTAAATAAAAAATGAATTAAATTAAAAAAAACAAGATATGAAAGTATGAGATTGGTAAGTAAGATATTGAATTATAGAGCACGTACTACAGAAGAGACTGGTATTTGGGTAGAGAAGATGATATGTGATATTTTAAAAATAAAATTTAATACCAAAAGAAATTATATTGTGGATAAAAACAATAGAAATTATCCATTTAAAATGAAGAAAGATATAGAATATACATTAAAAAATGTATTAAAAAAGTTAAAAATAGTAGAACATGTTGGTAATAGAAATGAATATAATGATTTTGTAACAAAAATAGGAGAAACAGTGTCATTAAAGACAAATACGAATGGGTATAAAATGTGTAGTCAAATTATAGGTCAATGTTCATTAAAAAAGATTAATGAAAAATTAGGTAAGTCATTTACTAAAGAACAATATAAACATCATGTTATAAATAATATTAATTCAATAATAAACTTATATTTGAAATATTTGTTTTGCTGTGATCATTTATTATCTATAAAATTTGATTTTGGTAAGATTTATTATTTAAATAATATGAGTAATAATGATATAGATGACGAAAGTGAAGAGAATGTAGATGATAAATCATTAGAATTTTTAGATAAGTCTGCTGTATTAGAATTGTCAAAACGTAAATTACAAGATTGGAATGAATCAAATACTGTAAAAATAAAAATAGACAATGAATTTAAATCTTTGGCAGAATTTCAAGTGCATAAATCACGTGATTCAATGAAATGTAGATTTAATTTTGAGACAATTTTACTATTAATAAATAAGGGTATTATAAAAAATATAAAACTTGAAGAATTTGATTTAAAATATAAATATATGATAAAGGTATTAAGAGAAGATAAAGATAATAAATGTGATAAAAAAGAAAAAGATGTTAAAGTAAATAAAGAAGATATTGAAGGATATAAACAAGAATATAAACAAGAATATAAACAAGGATCTAAAAAATATAATAAAAGGGCTATAAACATAATAAAAAAGAAGTATGAATTACGAAGGTATGCGTTGAGAAAGTATGGGAAGGTTTAATATAGAAGCTGTAAATTACACTGAAAAATAAAAAGAATAAAAAGAATAAAAAAAAAGTATTTGTAATAATTAAAATATTATCTTATTATAAATGTCATTAGAAGAAATTAGAAGTTATCGTGTAGATATAGAAAATTATCCATTTTTTAATAATAAGAATACAGGTATAGCTTTATTTGATTTAATTAGTAGTTTTATTGTTGCATTTGTATTAGAAAAGTATTTAATTGGTTATATTAATTGTGCAAATAAAAGAACTGTTTATTATTTGTTAGTTATACCTTTTGGTATATTAGTTCATCATATTATGGCGCATTATCAATCTGGTTGAAGTTGTTCCCTGAAGAAATTACATTTTTAAATAAAAAGTTATTTAGTAAGGATATAAATATATATAAGATTTTGGTATTAATTTTATTGTATTATATATATGTGTTATGTTAAAGAATAAAAAATTGAATTACAATTTTTTTATAATTCAATTAGTGAGTATAATATGTTATGGTTATTTTTTGCAAAGATTATTAGACAAGATGTTTTAAATGTTGTATTAACAAACATGAATTTACAAAAAGTCGAAATAAAAAGGTTTGAATATAATTTGGATAATATTGAAAGTGTTGAATGTGATATATTACAATGTTTTAATCATATGATAGCTGTAAAGGATAAGATATATATAGTATGTGAAAAAAATGTATATAAAAAGGACAATAAGAAAAACGAATATGATTTTATAAAGACATATATGAGAAAGTTGAATTCTCGTATAATGGATATTATAGATTATGATAGTTTTAAAATATTAATTGGGTTTTCAAAGGATAATATCATTAAATTAATAGACGATACTTTAAACGATAAATTTGTTATAAATCCATAAAAAATTGAAAAAAAAACGAGAAAGTAAAGAATATTACAATGTCTAAGGTAAACTTTTTTGAAAAATTCGCTAATATGAGTTTGAATAATCAATCTCAAAATGGAGATGTTAATAAGGTTATTAAAATGATGGATGAGGTCTCCATTAATAAAGGATTAAAAACTAATAAAAAAAATGATCAAGAAAAGGAAGAAAAATTTACACATGGTTCGAATATTATTTTTACAAAAGGTCAGTATAAGAGTTATAGTGGGTTTGTTTATGAATTCTATCCGTCGAAGGTATATGTTGAAATATCTGAACTGATATATTTATCAGCATTGGCATATGGGGAAAGAGAGATTGGTGATAAAATTGGTTTATGTTGTCAAATTATCAATAAAATTGATAGAATGTATGGTATTATGATTGGTGATGGTAAGCAAGAGGTCAGAATTTTCAAGAATTATTGTATGCGTATAATTTTCGTAAATCTAAATGGTATTAAAAGAGTTGGTAGAATTCATAATGAAGAATTGCACATTTTTGATTTACAAGAGGTATGTAATGATTATGATATATTATTAAAATTGTCTAAGATTGTGAAAGAAGATAAAATTAATGAATTAAAATATGAAATAGTAAATGTAAATTTATATGAAGTTTTATATAGTGAATATTGTATGATTCTGAAGCCTTCTGACAATTGTGTAAATGATTATACTGGTGAATTTGGTAAAATATCAAGAATGATAGAAGAACAATATGTTTTAGAATGTAAGAAAAAGGTGTTTATTCAGAAAAGTATGGTTGAAATTAATAATGTTACAAATGAAGTTTTTATAAAAAGAGGTATGTATAAAGATAAGGTTGGGAAATTATTAAAATTTGAAAAGGGTAGTATGAAAATAAGTATTGAAGCTTTAGGTTTAATGATATATTCTCATACAATTAAAAAAGACGATTTATATTTAGATAAAAAAATTACAACAGATGATATTTTTTATAAAGATATTATGTTAAAGGATGGTAATTATTTTCAAATTTCCAAAGTAATTGGTGATAAAATATATGGTACTACATTGATTAATAATATTTATAAAGATGAAATTATAAATAAAAGTGATATTACAACTTTTATGCCTGGATGTAGTATAAATAATATTGAGAAAATTGATGAATGTGATAAAGAAGAAGAAGGTAATAATAAAATATATGATAATTATGAAAAATCACAAAACGAAGAAGAGAAAGATGAAGAAGATGATGATGAAAACAATGAACAAGGTGATTATGAAACTGGTAACGATGAAAATACAGAAATAACAGAAAAAGATATGGAAGTAAAAGAAATTGAAATGAAAAATTCGTTTAAGGATATTGAAAGAAGTAATTATGTGGCAAAGGTTCTTACAAAAGAAGAAAAAGATATGGTAAAAAATATTTCAAAAACATTGGAGATTATTGGTTATGCAGATGATATTATAAATATATATGACATCATTGAAAAGATTGCTAGTATAAAAAATACTATAAAAAAGGATTTGAAATTATTAAAAGTAGAAGAATGGAAAGAAAGTGATATGAAATATATAATTGTTTGTATTGTATGTTATGAAATTATTAAAAGTGGATTTTCTATAACAAAGGAATTGTTTGATACATATATTGTAAAATTAATTAAAACTAAATATTTTATAAAATCTCATATATCAGGAACATTGTTTTTAAGAAATGTAGATAATGATAAAACAAGAACATGTATAGATGTGATAAAGATGACTGTTGAAGAAAAATCTAATATTAATAAGATATATAAAGAAGGTGATTATGCAGAAATTATAAAAATAATGATAAATAATTGCAACTTGATATTACAAGAAATATATGGTAAAGTGACATTTGTAAATGAAATTTATAAAATCGAATACATACCAGTATGTAAACCAAAATATATCAAAGAATATCCTAAATATTTTATGACATCAAACGAAATCGTTTTAGGTTTAGATATTCCTAAAACAGCAAATAAAGTTATTTGGAATCCAGATACTATGAAAGTTCTTAAACGTTTAAAGTCAGCATTAATCATGAAATGTAATAATGAAAAGAATAATACTTTAAAAATTGTGTATAAGTTTGTAATTGAAAATATAGATAATGCACCATTTGTTTTAATGAATAATAAAGTTGTCGTAAATAAGATTGATGAATTAAAATATAAAGAATTAAAACGAACATTTGATATGTTTGTTAATAAGATAAAGATCTTATTAGATGAAAAACAAAAATTGAGAAACTTAAAAATTCAAAATATAAAAGAAGAAAAAGAAATTATTAATAAAAAGAGAAAAGAATATTTAGATAACGATACATCTTTGGAAGAAATCGAATTATCTATGCAAAAAATGATGATAAGAAATACAAATATGTTAAAGAGAATGAAAAAGGTTTAAATATAACATCTTGTAAATTGCGAATATAATAGTTGTAAATATATAAATATGTATATATATTGTGATATATTGATTGTAATATATATATTGATTGTGATATATTGATTGTAAATAAGAAATGCCCCTAACTGAATGTAAATATTTGGTTAGGGGCATTTTTTATTTATAGTATGTGCTATATTATAATATAATTTTTTTATTGTATATATATAGAAATGTCAGATATTAATTTTTTTACGAATTTTATGAATAAAGAAGCTTTATCTAAGAGAATGAGTAAATTAGGTATTGATGATAAGCCTGATGTTACAGAATCATTAGATACAATAAATATGGAGTTATTGAATATAAAAGATAAGAAAGACAGAAAGGATACAAAAATTGTACCTAAAAAGGAATTAGTTAAATTTACACATGGAGTGTATGGTACTATTACATCAGGTGGGTATAAAGGATACGAAGTAGAAATCCGGGAATATATACCAGAAAAAATACTTGTAAAACTTAAAGATGGTAGTAAAGTGTATTTGTCCAGTACAAATATAAAAATAAATAATAAAAAGACTGGAAGTATTACAATAAAAAAAGGTAAGATGAAGGGTCAAAATGGTGTAATAATTCGGAAGATTAAATCAAGTGTGAAAGTATTGGTAAATGCTAAGCCTGAAATAATTGATATTGATGATATATTTTATCATGATATATCATTAGAAGGAAACATTATATGTAATGTATTAAAAATTGAAAGGGATGGTAATTCTTATAAATTTTATGTAAAAACATTAAAGAATGATAGGATGATTATATCACAAAAGGATATAAAGTTATATTTATTAGGATTTAGAATTAATAAGGCATTGGATATGGAAAAAACAGAAGATGAGATTGAAAATGAAAATGAAATAACTTTTTCAGGAGAAGAAGATATAGAAGAAAGTGACGTAGACAGTGACACTGAAAGTAGTATAGACTATGGTGACGAACCAGAAGCTGATTATACTGCATCTTACAAGGCTACTGAAAGAGTAGGTAGGATTATGGAAGAATTAAAGGGTAAAAAGAAGGAAGATTATAATTTAATTAAAACTATTTTAGAATTAAATAATGAAAATGAATCTAGTATAAATATATATGAAGTTTTAGATGATATGTCTAATATATTAAAATACATGTCTAATAAGATCGATGAAAAAGGTGTTAATTTTAACATATATAAGTCAATTATAGATAAGAAAATGATAATGGTTCTTTTGACGGCATATGAGATGATATCTAGTGAAGAAGTTAATTTTAGAGGTTTAGACACATATATTAATGTATTATATGAAAATGATTTTTTCCAAAAATCTAAAATAGATGACTCGATTTTATTACAAAATGATATTTTTAGTTGTAAGTTAACAGCAGGTAATTCAGAGCTTGATAATATAAAGACTTTAATTAGGTGTTTAGATAAGATTATACAAAAGAGATTAAAAAAGGATGTAAATTTAGAAGTAGGAGAAGAAGTTATAGAAACTAGTGAATTTATACCAATTGTACCTAAAACTAAATTATATAAGAAATTTAAAACGGTAGAAGAGTTATTAGACAAAAATGAGATTATATCATTTAGTGATTTAATATCTGGAAAGGAAATTTTATTGGGTTCAAAGGTTGAGAAGTGTGTAAATGTATATAAAGATAATTTAAAGGATTATATTGAAAATCAAAAAATGACAGGGTTACAAAAGATGTTATATAATTTTGTATATGATAATTTTACAAATATTGATAAATTAAATGAATTAAAAACTCAAGTTATAACTATTCTTTCAAATAAGTTTGATGATTTTACAAAGACATATGAAGATTGTGATAATAATAAAGAATATTTTAATGTAGAAATGTGTAGAGAGAATGTTATAATAAGTTATATTGCAGATTATACAAATGATAAAAAGGGTAAAGGTAAAATGGATGATTTTAAGACATTATTAAAGTATAAAGAATTTATAAGATTATCAAAGGAGTTTATTGTGTTTTTGAAAAGTTGTTATTTAGAATCTAAGATTTATAAAGGTGAGAAAGAAAAGGAAATACAAGAGAAATTAGAAAGTATAAAAAGAAAGAGAGATTTAGAATATGAATATGATGAAAGAACAAAAGAATGGATTAAAAAAAAGAAAGATTAATTTTGAAATTATTTTATATAATCATTATTATATAAAAGATAACGTTATAATGATTAGAACATTATGTGTATTTATATTTGGTGTATATGTTGGACAAGAATATGGTAATTTGATTCCAAATGTAAAAAGTAAAACCTATGAAGTTTTTGAAAATTTTAAAACTACAGAATTATATAAAAAAATAAACGAAGATTTGAAAAAAAATTAGGTTACAAATAATCGTATCTTGTATAATAATCAGATCTTGTGTGGTGGTGTCTGTGATGTCTATGATCGTGTTTTCTAGGAGATCCATTTTTATTTTCTGGATCTCGTTTGTTTAATAATGGATAAGGATAGTCATTTGCAGAGACTAAGGTAATAAACAATATTGAAAAAAATTGTTTTAACATTATTTATATTTAATATAATATAAATAATTTTAAATAGAAATTAAGGTATATTATTAAAATAAAATATATTTATAATATATTATAATATATAATGGGTGGTCAACAATCTAAGGCAAAGTCGCAAACAGATATTGTTAGTGAAGCATTAACAAATGTGTTAATGAAAAATGCTCAAAACTGTAAAGCAAAAAGTTCTTCTATTCAATCTTTAACGATTAGTGATATAGAAACACCATGTCCTTTTGAAATTTCTGGTATTTCACAAAATATGAAAATTAGTACTAATTTTTCATGTGCGCAAAAAGGTTCTAATAAAAATGATATATTAAATCAGTTTAAATCGCAATTAGATTCAGCTGTAGAATCAAAAACATCAGGTATTGGAGGAGCTTTATATTCATCTTCTGAATCAGATAGTATTGCAAAAATTTCAAATAAGATAAAAAATAATATAGATATTTCAAATATTGCAAAATGTGTTTCGGATAATATGAAAAAACAAAAAATGGGATTAGGTCGAATAAAACAGACTGGTAAGTCTTGTCCAACAGATCAATATGGAAATCCAGTTAAAGTTACAATTAAGGATATTACTCAATCTATTGTTTCTGACGAAGTATCAAAATGTGTACAAGATAGTGAAAATATTTCTAGTGCAGTTGCTGAATTAGATAATAAATTAAAAAGTACAACAACATCTACACTTGAAGGGATTAATCCAGCAATATTAGCTGGTGGTTCAGTGAGTTCTAGTTGCGTTGTAGGAATCGTAGCTATATTATTAGTTCCAATGTTACTGGAAGCAATGCCAGCAGAATAATATAAAACTTATCTTTGAAAAAATTTATCTTTGAAAATACATATTTTGTATTATTTATTTTATTTTATTATAATATATAAAATAAAAAAGATGGATAGTAATCAAATTATATTTGTAATAATTTTAACAATAGTAATAATATGTATATATTTATTTTTATATAAAAGGGAATCATTTGAAGAAATGTTTTCAAGTTGTTATGAAGCAAACGATAGCAACAATTGTTATACTTGTGATGATGTAATTAATGCATACAAAAAAAAAGGATATATATATGATGAAAAGGATTTTGAACAATGTAAAAAATAATTATATATAAAAAAAAAATCTGTATGTATTATATAATATGCCAAGTTGTGAAAAAGCATTACAACAGTTAGAAGATACAAACAAAGAGAATGAAAGAATACAAAAACAACACGAAGAAGATAAAGAATCCTATTCTAGGTGGTTAAAAAGAAAAAATGATTGGGAAAATAAATCAGGGAAATATGAAAAATGGAAAAAATACGATGGTGTAAATCGTGAATTTTGGGCAAATGAGTTCGATGGTACATGTTGGTGGGGAGAGAACTGGGGAGATGCAAATGATTGGTGTCATTCCGCAGCAAACAAGAAAGGTTATGATGGTGAAAATTATTGGGCAAAAGAATGGGGATCGTGTTCAGGAAGATGGGGAAATTTTAAATGTAAAAAAGATGATAGTACAGTAAAAGACCAACAAGATGCATATAAAAAAGATGTACCAGAGGTAGATTTAGATACTGGTAAATATTGGTTGAATAAAGGTGAACCAACTGTAACGTATTTGCCAGTACCAGATATTAAATGTTGTCAAGAAATATCAATGAAGGGTATAAAGGCTGCAGATGTTTCATTTAATAATACTACACAATCATGTGATATAGCAGAAGAAACAAAGAAGGGAAAGAAAATTGTAAAAAAACCTGGTAAAGGATCTTCAAAAGACTCGTCAAATAAAAAATTAAAGGAAAAAGAAAATAAAAAAGAAGAAGAAAAAGTAGAAACAGATAATTCTACAATGTATATAATAATTTTTATAGTGATATTATGTTTATTTGTATTGTCTTCATCAAGTTTAGCTGCTTTGACATTAAATAAATAATTATTCGTATTGTTGTTTATACATAGGTTGAACATATAAATTATTATAATCTTGTGGTTTAAATAATCTTAGTAATTTTTTACCTTTAATTTGAATCAATATACCATGTGTGATATCATAGTGTAATCCTGATTCAATATATTCAGTATTTTTTCTAAAAAGAGATAACCAATTATAACAAGTAAATTTAGATGTTGGGAATCCTCTTAATAAACATTCAGGTGGATTAGGCCATTGTGTTTGCGATCCTGTATTATATTGTCCTATATAAATATTATGAGTATCTTGTGATATAAGATTTTGTATTTCTGAAAATGTCAAAGATTGATAATATGATTTATGTTTTAGTGTATGTTTGTTTACAGGTATAAGTATATTTTTAGTAGATGTTAAAACGTCTATTTTTCGTGTGATATTTTCTTTAAATGTATTAAAATTATAATTAAAGAAATTATGTTCGTTTTTATTTAATGTGAATTTGTATGGTTTTTTATATGAAAATTCGTTATAAATAACACCATCGAATTTCGATACACTATAACTAATAGCTATATTTTGTTTATCTTGATCAGGATAAGAGAACACCCAATGAAACCACCCTGCTGGAATATATATCATGTCACCTGGATTTAATATAAATGTATATTCTTTACATTTATAAAAATCAGGATATGTATTAATATTAGGAGGATAAGAAGGTATAGCACTATGTGATGTAAATAATATATTTGTCATAAATATTAAATGTTAATATATTTAATTAAATTAAATTACGCGTATGAATTTTAATATTTTAAAGTAGAATGGATAATATAATAATATATGTTTGAAAATATTAAAGATTATTTTAAAAATCTTTGTAATAAAAGTATATTAAATAAGTCATTAAAAAGCGATGTTATGTTAGATAATATTTTAAAAAAGGAAAAGGATAGACAATTATGTAGTTTAGAATTAATTGCTTCAGAAAATTTCACATCGCATTCTGTTTTACAAGCGAATGGGACAATATTTACAAATAAATATTCAGAGGGATATCCGAATAAAAGATATTATGGTGGTAACGAATATATAGATAAATTAGAAGAGTTGTGTCAAAATAGAGCTTTAAAGGCATTTGGTTTAAATAGTGAAGAATGGGGGGTTAATGTTCAGAGTTATAGTGGTAGTACAGCCAATTTTTCTGTTTATACTGCATTATTGAAGCCAGGTGATAGGATTATGGGATTAGATTTACCATCAGGAGGTCATTTGACACATGGTTATGCTACTAAAACAAAAAAGATTTCAAATAGTTCTATTTATTTTGAGTCTAAGCCATATATTATAGGTGATGATTTTTATATAGATTTTGAAGAATTAGAGAAGCGTAGCGATGAGTTTAAGCCAAATATACTTATTGTTGGTGCGAGTGCATATCCTAGAGATTTTGATTATAAGCGTTTTAGAGAAATTGCTGATAAGAATGGATCTTATTTGATGGCAGATATTGCGCATATTAGTGGGTTAGTAGCATCAGGTTTGTTAAATAATCCTTTTGAATATTGTGACGTTGTGACTACTACTACTCATAAAACATTACGTGGACCTAGGGGTGCGCTAATTTTTTATAAAAAAAAATTTAAAGAATGTATTGATTTTGCTGTATTTCCTAGTAGTCAAGGTGGACCTCATAATAATACTATAGCAGCTATAGCTACAGCATTACATCAAGTTGATACAATAGAATTTACGGAATATTCTAAAAAAGTAATAACAAATTCTAAATTTTTATCAAAATGTTTACAAGAATACGGCTTTGATATATTAACAAATGGTACAGATAATCATATTGTGATGATAAATTTAAAAAATAAGGGTATAACAGGGAGTAAATTTGAGAAAATTGCTGAAATGTGTAATGTGTCTGTTAATAAAAATGCTATTGTTACTGATAAGTCTGCGTTAAGTCCATCTGGTATAAGATTAGGGACATCGGCGATGACAACAAGGGGATTTAAGGAAAATGATTTTAAATTTGTTGCGGAAATATTACATAAAATTTGTAATTTAACAATTAAAATACAACATAATTCACTAAGTAATAAATTAGTAGATTTTGTAAAAACAGCAGAAAATTATACAAATGAAATTAAATTAATAAATAAAGATGTTAGTAAATATTGTTCGAGATTTTATTTACCACAATAACCAATTTAAATTAATAATAAAATTATATGAATTAAATTAACATTATCATAATTATATGTGGATGTATTTATAATTAATTATTATTTATTATTTAATTTAATTCTTCAATTAGAATTTTAGGTTTAGATGATAAAAATTCATCTATATCAAAATCTGATAATTTAGGTAAATGTATTTTTTCATTAATATATTTATTTTTATTTTTATAAACTTTAACAACTTTTTCTACAACTTTATCTGTAACAATATTTGTTCCTAATTTTTCAGTGAATTCTTTTTCTGTTATATTTTGTCTAACGCAACCAATTGTATTAACAAATTTAGCAGATTTATTCATAACAAATTTAATATGTTCTAATCTACAAGTAAAATGTTCTCTTTTACCTAAACGATATTTAGTAAGAGAATAATGTACTAATTTTTCTAATATATCACAATCAATTGTTTTAACTTCATGCAATATTTGAATATCAAGAACGCATGGTGTTTGACTTCCTGATTTACGAGTAGAAGATTTAGTTGTAGTTTTGCCAATTTTATAAACATTTTCAATATCTGTACTAAAACAATAAACTGTTTCTTCTAAAGGTAATTCTTGATAAGATAATTCTTTAAAATATTCTAATTCTTTAATTCTATTTTGTAATTGATTATTTGAATTTTTTCTAATTTGTTCAATAATATCAAATACCCAATCTTGAAATTCTTCAGCTATTGGTTTTCTTGATTTCATTAACATTCTATATAATCCTTTTGCAGTTAACATATTAGTTTCTTGTTGTCTTCCGTGGGGGTCGGTTAAAACTACCCCCAATTTTTGTTTAGAATTATAATTTTTAATTGTATCTTTCACATTTTTTATATCTAATAAATTACCAATATCTTTAGCTTTAAATAATGGTTCTTCAAATGTTCCGTAAATTTCAATATTAAAATGTTTAAATTGTTCAATTAATAATTTATTCGTTTCATTTTCTTTATTATTTTCTTTATGAATATTAAGTTCGATATTCATTATATTATTTATTTAATAACATAATTGAACAAATTTATTTCTATATTTAAACTAACTTATGACGCACACGACTTCGTCGTGGCTCTGTGCGCTCGTGGATTAATAGAAAATTACAAATATTGGTTTAATTAGGAAGATAAAAGAGAATTAATTAAGAAAATCTTTGTAAAATCCTACAAAATCCGAATAATATATTGTAGAAGATATCTTACTCAAAAATATAACAGATAAGTAATAAATTATAATATTTAGACCATGATTGTATATTTTGTCAGAGATCCATTTGGAATCCTGTAGAATCCTATTTTAGAATTAAGTTT
>Ga0214923_10001801_pt1 | contig 29783 bp, 31 predicted proteins | sample LL1510_MetaG_FD_177993 | JGI IMG/M metagenome (GOLD analysis project Ga0214923, IMG submission 177993) | Freshwater microbial communities from Lake Lanier, Atlanta, Georgia, United States - LL-1510 | ecosystem: Environmental > Aquatic > Freshwater > Lake | place: USA: Georgia | collected...
ATAGAATTAGCCAAGAAGCCCAGCATGGTGAATTCTAACAATCAATTCAATTTGAATTTCTTCCTCAATGAAACTTGTAAAAACGCAATGAATATTCAAGATTTCATTCAATCTATAAAATTAACCACACAAGATTTTGAAACAACAGGGCGTTTAGGTTTCGTGGACGGTATTTCACGCATATTCATCAATGAATTGAAACGTTTAGAAGTAGAACGCCGTCCTCTTCATTGCACCGATATGAAAAGAGAAACCGTTTATGTGAAAGACAATGATACATGGGAGAAAGAGAACCAAGAAAAGAAAAAACTGAAATGGGCTATTAATAGTATTGCTCAATTGAATTTAAACCAAGTTCAACAATGGCAACAAGAATACCCAGAATGTAGGGAGAACAACACTGTGGCGAACACCCGTTTCAATGAGATGGCGATGATAGCATTAGGTGGTTTTGGAGATGAACAAGTAAAGAAATTTGATGATAAAATAATGAAAAATGTCATGAGAGAAATCGTAGTTTCAAAAGATATCTAATTATTTTCGTTCGATATATATATGAATCAATTACATAAAAGGTTCTTACTATTTTTGATAGGATGTATTGGAACACGTTCATTATTCGTGTATCTTGCGAAAATCGCTAATATCACGTGGTTAAATTATATGGGTTATTTAGCACTATTACCAGCCATAGGTTTTATATATATTTATTTAACAGGCACACGACAAACTGGTCCAGAAGTATTTGGCGAAAAGATTTGGTGGAATAATTTAAGACCCGTCCACAGTTTATTATACTTTTTATTCGCGTATAACGCAATTATAGGGAATAGAGGCGCTTGGATATTTTTATTGATTGATGTAATCATTGGGTTAACCAGTTTTTTAGTATATCATTTACTATTACGTAAGTAAAAAAATATGAAAACATAATTTTCATATTTTTATAGGGGACGCACAACAATTACAAAATACGACTTTTTACTTCTTTGGAATATACTCTACCTACAATCTCAGTTTTTTTTATATTTTTTATTTTAGTATAAATAACCACTAAATTCACCATATATGAATATCTAGAATACTGTTTTGCTAGCATACAACCTTGAGTTACAATTTGATGTAATTGTTTTTTAGTTAAATCCATACCATGAATTTTAGCAATTACATGGCAAGATGAAAAGCCTTGCACATGAAACCATAAATCATCAGTGGTTTCAGCCGAATTGTCTATTATTTGAAAATTTTCTTCGGCATTTTCTCCTACTTCAAAGATAACGTCGCTTTTTAAACTTTCAATATATCTGGGTATTTTTTTCATGATTGGTTGATGTATATATTACACTATATTATTTATATTTGTTTCTATAATATTTTATTTATTGAAATTAATCTATTTATATAACATATGGAGGAAGAAATAATAAAAGATTTATTAAATGAAATGATAGAAATAACAGAATTTGATTATTATATTCCAAAAGATTGGAAACCAATATTGAAACCTGTGAAAAATATCAGATTTAATGATGATAAAAATATAGAATATCCTATCATCGACCGTCAATATTTAATCGACAATGATTTGAAACGAAAAATATGGTATAACCGAGATGATATGGCCCGTTTCGCGAATGAAAGTTTTATAATCATGCGATTATTGAAAAGTGGGTATAACGTCGACGAAGACCTTTTATCAAATACATTATTTCCAAAACCGACGGAAAGAATAGATGAATCAGTGTATCCAGATGAAGCCAGTTAAACCAAAATTGAAATCTTCAGGGTTTAAAATTCGGGTTCATGTTTTTTAAACAAACAGCCTTGTTTCAATAAATTGGGTATAGAAGCAATCATATTGGCGTCTTGATATTGAGCGGTATCTAACCATATTTTTATAATACAGAAGTTTTTCTTAGGAGAAATGGTAATGCCGTTAATATGTTTGCTTAGTGTGGGGTCAACTGTTAATGTTTCGCCACATAACGCATAGAATAATTGTGTCCACACTTCATAGACCTGTTTATTCGCGACTTTGTATGAAAAACAACCACCGACCCGATTTTTAGGGTCTTCCCACATAGGCGTAATGTCCTCACGCATAACAAATAACATACAATTTTTTACGATATTTTCGTTTATTTTATCATTTAATACTAAAACTTTTTCAACAGTATCGATACTGTTCATAACAATTGTATAACTGGATAAATCCCATTTATTAACGTTTGGTAAATGATAATATAAATCCCATTTACCATTCAAAGTATGGTGTGGGGTAGGAATACTCATCGCATCCGCCATCATTACGCCCGTATATTATAGTTAGATATCTTTTTATATACTTTTCTATTTTAGCATATTTTATGCCCTTGAATAATATAAAAAAATTATATTTATTGTCTTGACAAAATAAATATAATTTATATTTCTGTTTCTTCAACAGTTTTTTCAACTATTTCTTGTACTGTTTCTTCAATCGTTTTTTCAACTGTTTCTTGTACTGTTTCCTCATCACTTCTATTCTCAACGATAACGGGTTCAGTATTTTCTATCACCTGTGTGAAATGCTGAATAGTAGTAGGAGATTCATCTACGGTCGTTTCATTTTCCATTTCATCAGGTTCCTCGGTTCCATCCTGACTACTAAGTTCCACCCAATCATCCAAATTATTTTTATTCACTATTTTATATTCCATTTTATCTAACACAATATATTCATGACTTTTCAATTCAAAATTGTTTAAATTATTATCCATTATTTTTAATACATAAGACATATCAAAATTTTTAGAAGAATTCATATATTCCAACTGACGTTTTACAAATGACGAAGACAATATTTCATTACCCACCAAATAATCATTGCGGTCTAATTGTATAGTAATAGACGATTGATTTTCTGGGTGGCAATATTCAATATTCAAAAATTTCACTTTGGATAATTCATTTGGTAATTCAGCAAAGCATTCATTATCGCGATTACATATTTTATATATATATTTATTATCCGTTTTCATAGTAATTAAACATTCGTCCAATATTTTTTCTCGTTTCATGACGTGTTGGGTAGTGTAAAACCATTGGGTGAAACTTTTCAAACGTGAATCGGTTTTAATACTTGATTCTTCTCCATTCGTATCAAACACAGGACATTGTTCATAATTCTCATTAAAACTATAATTCAAAGTAGCTTTATCTAATTCGGTTTGAAAAATACAAGATATAGAAATCCATTCTGGTTCGAATGGTTCAATGCGGTATGATAAAATCGCAGAATGAGCAGATTTCAGGAAATAAATTAAATTTTCGCCAGCAACATCAATGAAACCGCCTTTTTTACAATGAGTAGTATAAGTATCAATCGCGAATTGTTTGGCTACACCATAGTAAAAGGCGATTTTTAATCCTAATCCGTCATAATCATAATTTTTAATAAATTCATACGCAATCAACGCACACCTTTGAACATACCCAACCGCAGCAAATAGGGCGATATTCATAAAAGCTAATGTATCATAAAATACAGTTTCAAAATCCATCATAATAAAAGTATTAATAAATATACTATGAATAAATAAGTTATTTTTAACTCAATTTTATATATATATTATGTAAAATGACGCATAAAAAATATTCAAAAGGATTATTTATATTTCATCGTGATTTACGCATCGTAGATAATATAGGTCTCTTACAGGCGAGTAAAGAATGTAAAGAATTATATGTATGTTTTATCTTTACACCAGAACAAGTAGGAAAAGCAAATATCTATCGTTCGTCAAATGCTATACAATTTATGATTGAGAGTTTAGAAGATTTAGCAAGTGAAATTAAAAAGAAAGGAGGAGAACTTTACACATTTTATGGAAAACAAAACAAGGTTATCGACCAATTTATCAAAAAATGTCATATTGAAGCGGTATTTTTTAACAAAGATTATACGCCATATGCGGTAGAACGTGATAATTCAACCGCCGAATTTTGTAATAAACATCATATTGAATGTAAATCGTATTCGGATTATTATTTGTTTGAACCGGGAACAATAACAACTGGTAGTAAAACCGCTTTTAAAAAATATACGCCCTTTTATGAACATGTTATTCAAAAAAAAGTAGAGAACCCAAATATGAGTCCAATTCCAAATATGTCTGAAATTACTGTTTTGTTGGAAAATCGAATTCCACTGAATGATGCCGCACGATTATTCACGAAAGAAAATCCGCATTTATTGGTACATGGTGGACGTAAGCACGGTATACATAGATTAAAACAATCATTGTTGGAACAGAGGGATTATGAAAAGAAGCGTGATTTTCTCAGTTATAATACGAGTTTTTTGTCGGCATATATAAAATTCGGCTGTGTTTCAATACGTGAAGTATATTATGCGTATAAAGAAAAATACAGTGTCGGACATGGATTAATAAGAGAACTTATATGGCGAGAATTTTTTGCGCACGTTCTCTATGCTTTTCCAGAGGTCGTTGGTAATTCATATCAACCTAAATTTCAAAAAATAAAATGGCGGCATTCAAGTGTGGATTTTCAACGATGGTGTGATGGTGCGACTGGATTTCCAGCGGTAGATGCGGGTATGCGACAATTAAATGCGACGGGATATATGCACAACCGATTGCGTATGTTGACTGCGAGTTTTTTAATCAAAGTATTGTTAATTGATTGGCGTGAAGGAGAAAAATATTTCGCGAAGAATTTAACTGATTATGATATTGCTTCCAATAATGGAAATTGGCAAGGAATTAGTGGAACGGGAGTAGATATGAAACCATATTTCAGAGATATGAATCCATGGATACAATCCGCGAAATTTGATAAAGATGCGGAATTCATTAAAAAATGGGTGCCTGAATTAGCCGAAGTAAATGCGAAAGATATACATAAATGGTATGTTGCTCATGCCGACCCGAAATATAAATCCATACAATATTCCAAACCTATGGTGGACTACACAGAACAAAAAGAAAAAATGATGGATATGTATCACGATGCGCTAAATTAAAAACAAATAGTAAAAGAAAACGATATAGAATTTATTTTGTCTAGAGAATATATACCATGCAAATATTTATCAAGACACTAACAGGCAAAACCATTACTTTAGAAGTAGAACCAAGTGATTCGATTGATAATGTAAAGACCAAGATTCAAGATAAAGAGGGTATTCCTCCAGACCAACAACGTTTAATTTTCAGTGGAAAACAGCTCGAAGATGGTCGTACATTAGCGGACTACAACGTACAATCTGACAGCACACTTCATCTCGTGTTGCGGCTTCGTGGTGGATAAAATTGAATAAAAACCCATATACAAATATAATTATAAACAACCCTTTTATAATTATACAAACAAGATGATACATCGTTTGCTTTGTTTCTTGATATTTACAACGAATTTGAAACCGAATTATGAAAATTTACGAAGTCCATATATAACCCCTACCGATAATATACTAACGAAGGTTCATACGATGTATTTTAACGAATATTTTCATAGTATTATCGAAGAAGAACATGAAAAAATAGTCATGGTTTCCGCCGTAGCATATGATGCGTGTAATAAATACGCAGGAAAACAAAATAATCAAACCAGTGAATTTTTCAAACATACCATGGATAATGTAGAAACGTATGTATCAAAAATGATATCATCAAAACACGATACTACAAATATAACCACAACATACGAACCACCCTTATATAATATTGTCGAATTTTACAAAGGTTCATCCATTCCCAATGAATTAACCCTATTTAAATCATACAATTTCGATAAATGTATGGTATATAATTATAATTATGATAAATGTAATATAGCTATATGAAAAAAGTTTTGGATAGACCTATATAAGAAAATATCTAGAAAACCTTTGTAAAAATATATATTGTAAATATATAATGAAAAATATATCTAAATTTTTATATAATTTTATTGAAGAAAATACTAAGTTATTTGATTTAAAGCAATATAATGTAGACCATTCTATGAATATTGAATTATTAAACAGGTATATTAGTAAACAAAGTTGTTCTAAAAAATACTTTGATTTAATAAAATATATTTACACAAATGCCAGTTATATTGACTGTGATACCTTTATTGATATATATACTTCGAATATTATTGAATTAGATAGCATGGATAGAGAAATTATTGTTGTATTTCCATATTTGCAATTTAAAAAAAGTAATTTTTTTCTGACATTATATTTTTTATATTTATACAATGCCACTGTATCAAAAAAGATAAATTATGTGTTTTCATATGATTCTACACAACCGAGTGATACAATTGATATTTCTAAATTAGAAATCAAATTAAATAAACCTCCAATAATTGTTATATGTGATGATTTTTTATATACAGGAAGTCAGTTATCAGTTTCTATCGCGAATTTACCAATCATTTGTACAGAGACATTGGATATATATGCTTGTATTGTCGGGATGACCCAAAAATCACAGCAAGCCCTTTCTGATGAAAACATAACAAAAATTCAACTAGAAAACATAAAAAAAGCAGAAACAAATGGAAAAATTCAATGTTATTATAATGTTCATTTACCTAAAAAAAAAATATTTATAAAAAAAACGTTAAAGACTGTTATTCGAGACAAAATGATGGAAGATGGGGTATATAACGAGACAATTGAAGAAAATAGTCAAATTCATAATTATATCAATTTGAATGATATGTATATTCTTACCGTTAATAATAATAAGTTAATTGCCTCAAGTGAATTTATTAAACTATATTACAAGCTTGATACCACAATGATTTATTTATTTTTTAAATATCCTGATTTCATATCTACCGTTTTAACTATGTGTGTCCTGAATAATTATTCAAATAATTATACGATAATATTAGATAAACTGTTTTTGGATGACATTTTCAAAAAGAAAGGTAAAATAAAAAACATCGAGATTACTCAGGATTTATTATTTGATAAATCACAGAATCTAGAAGAAATAAAACAAAATATAAAAAATTCAAAAGATATTGATACGATTAAATTTGGTTGGGTGCAAAAATGTAGCGATTTTAATATGAATGACGTTACAATTGTGGATATAGATACAACAAACTATATTGAACTTATACAAGGTTTAAAACCAATGTTTGATAGTATTGACACTAGTTTGTGCAATGGTAGTATTAAGACTTTTTATAAGCAACCTGAATTTAATGAAAAATTTACTGAGTTGAGTAATTTAATTAAAAACATTATTACCGGTGGTGATTTTACAATAAAACGTCTTTATAAAAAACCAAAAAAATATAATAAATCAAAGAAAACTAATAAATCAAAAAAATATAATAAATCAAAGAAAGGTGTAAAAATATTACCATAATGTATATAATGTATTTTTTATTTGTATGTTTGATACTTTTTTTACAAAGTATACGCGCGTATAACTTAGATGAGGCGACCATCGCAGTATTTTTAAGCGGTGCCGCATATTGCGGGAAAGAAAATTATAGTAATATGACTTTACGTCCACCTGCAAATGAATTGGAAGTAAAGCGAATTATATATGATGTGAAATCGGATTTACAAGGATATGTCGGTGTAATTTCGAGTCGTAAAAATATATATGTGGTATTTCGAGGTTCATCTTCGGAATTGAATTGGATAAAAGATTTGGAAATCAAAAAAATCCCGTATGATACATTTTCTGATTGTAATTGTAATATTCATAAAGGGTTTTATGAATCCACTTTAGCCGTAAAAGATGAAGTTATCAAGGAAGTGAAATTATTATTACTAACACGACAATATAATTCAGTCATTGTGTCGGGTCATTCATACGGAGCTGGATGTTCTCAAATTATGGCGATGGAATTATTTAAAGAAAACATACCTGGGGTTCAAGTATATAATTTCGGTCAACCGCGCATAGGGGATACAACATATGCGAATTATGTGAATAAAAAAATGTCGAATTATTGGCGGTTTACACATAACAAAGATATCGTTCCACACGTTCCCACCATCAAATGTATAGATTATTATCATTCTTGCGGTGAGATTTTTGAAAATGAATCGGGTGAATTACGTGTGTGTAGTATGACTGATTGTGAAGATAAAACATGTGCGGACCAATATGAACTAAAAGAGACAAACGGCGATGACCACAAAGTGTATTTACAACATCCGCTTACATGTGAAAGTAGCACTATGTAAAATAACTGGGGTCGTATCGAAATAGAATAGGTTGATATAGAGCGGTTAATGCGTGTTTACGATGAATTCCTTCGTGAGATTTCATATATGATTTTACTTCTTCAATCGCCGAATCGCAAAACAATGTACATTCTCTTTTACTCCACCATAAATCGTTGCGTACATCTTCATTCATTTCACGAAAAGACGGTATAAGAACAGTGTATATAGTTTCGTCAAATTTTATATTTTTGGTCTTTTTTTGTATTTTTTTTTTCATATGGTTATACTAAAGATATATTTATTCTCCTTGTGAACAATAAATATAATGATATATATATAGCTAATGTTAGAGTGATGACCCAACTATTATTTTTGATAGCGATTTTGATACTATTTAGCAAAGCATATAGTGAATAATTCTATAAAAATATAACATCTACTTCATGTATATGTAGCACAGTACCTTGTCCAACCAGTGGTTATAATTATTTGACTACAGGCGGTGGCGCGGTTGGTAAATATTATTATTCATATCATAATGGTTATCCAGTCATTACATCCGCATCAATTACGATTACATCATCTAATTTAGATACAGGAACTGATACTACATCATGCACACAAGATTATTCTAGAATGTTAGATGATGATGGTATACAAAATTGCGATGCTGGTCATATTCTTGCGAATAGATTAGGCGGACCATGTAATCAGCCTATAAATATTTTCCCTCAAGACTCATCAATCAATAGAGGTGTCTGGGCACAATTCGAAGGAAATATTTATGATTGTATAAAAGGAGGAGCATCATCCGCTTCATTATCATGGACATTTTATTATGAAACAACCGAACATACTAAGCCATATAAAGCAACTTATTCAGCGACATATATAGGAGGGTCATGCGTAAAAGTATCCGAAACATTTAACAATTGAGACGATGAACGATGTATAACAAATTATATAATGTAATTTGTTATATGTAAATTTTATGGAATTAGATATCTAATGAAACAGTGTTCTTATCGGAACGTTGTTTTCTACGGCTGCGCTTAGGCATGTTATTATTTTGCATATCTTTTAATGAACTGATAGAAATCATCGAGTCATCGTCATTATTCACAGATTGTTCATGAATATTTACGCTGCGTGTTTTTAATCCAGACAAAATATTATCTATATCACTATTTTGTGGTCCGCGCATTTCAGGTCTAGCGGGTGGTCTCATGGTGCGTTCTTGTTGAGACATATCTTGATATTGACTATTTACGTCAACCCCTGATTCTCTAAACATCGCACCACGCGCCGCATTTATATCTTGTCTATTTCCAGGCGCTTCCGTATAAACCATTCCTGGTCTAGTAGGAGGAGCTTGATTTTTAGTTTCTACGGCGGCAGGAGGAGGAGGTCCGCGAGGTTTATTTGATTGTTCTTGCATCAAATTACTGGCGAAGGCAAATCCAGGTGATTGTTGAGACATACTATTTACAGTTGCGTTCGTAAATGCCTTCATTAAATCAGGGTTTTGACGGATTACATCATTGAAACCAGGAGTAGCAGTCGATAATGCTTTGTTGGTGAAATTTACTACCGCCGCACTAAAACCTAATCGCAATAATAAAGATAATTCAGGAGCCATTTTTCCACCTTTATATTTATCGTGTAATTCCGAAAAAATTTCTTCATAACTATCAATATCTTCACTTACTTGTTCTCCCCAACCATCTAAATTGATATCAAAAGGATTAAAAGCGGCATTTGCGTATTCTACTGAATTTACAAAAGTCATAAACCACCAACCTTGTAATTTAATACTATCCTTTTTACGTTTATCCTCTAATGCGGTTTCATATTCGTCTTCTACTTCTTCGTAGCTGGATTCTAAAGTAAAATGCGAATTGTGTTTAATGAAACCTTTTTCATGCCATTCTTCTAATTTTTTAATCATCATACGTTTTTTTCTTCTACGGTCTCTTTCACTTAAATTCATACCTCCGGTGCCTTTCTCTCCCCCAATAGGTATTTCATTCATTTTTACAAAACCATCCCAGGTCTTGGTATTACCTACACCTTCTACGGTAGATTGGCCTACTTTGGAATCGTTGAATTCGTTTTCTAAATTGATTGTCTTAGAAGCGGCAGAAGGTTCAGCACTTGTGCTAAATCCACCAAATAAATTGGAGGCAAACCCACCAAAGGAACGGGTATCATTGTTAGAGTTATTATGTGTAGCAGAATTACCTAATTCATTTAATTCATTTTCTAAATTATCTAATTCACCAAGTTCGATATTAATATTGTTGTTGGATGATGATTTTTTTTTATCATTCATTAATAATTCTATACCAGGTCCAAAATTGACGGAGGAACTAGGTTTTGAGGAATTATCAAAATCAATAGAAATAGGTTCTAAATCATTAAATCCAATATCAATGACTTCCATTTTATCTTATGATAAATATACAATTTTTATTTTTAAGTTCTCCGCAATGAATAATATATTCCAGGGAATCGTAGGTTCCCCCGGATGCCCCTCCCTTTTGTTTTGTGGAATAATATGTATTTTTTGCTAAATGGGGGTGGTTGGGTAGAATTATTGTAAATATTTATGGATATACCACATTCCTTGTAAAAAACAATCCGCTAAATCATCCTTTTTCTTTGTTTCTAAAACGTGTTTCCATTTTTTAAATTCTATATTTTGGTCTAATAAAAGAGAACATTTTTCAACACCGTCCTTTTTGTGCTGTTTATAATTTACATTCTGAATTACAGGTTTTTTGCTAGGTTCTCTAAATGTATTTTCTAAAGTTTCTGTATTTTTATTTTTTTCATTTCCTATCTTACTATTACCATCATCCACTACAATACCATGTACAACTTCCCCCAAGGATAAGGAGGGGGCGTCCGGGGGAACCATGGGTTCCCCGGAAAACTTTAATTTATTCACAGAGGAAACAAACTCTATATGAATATCTGTATTATTCATAATAAAATATTGGGCCAACATTCCCTGTATTGTTTTCATACGGTTCGCAATAGGAGAAATCTGGTTCTCAATAACAACGTGTGTAATATCGCGTATTCCTGCGATTTCATTCATTAATATTTTCATATTTTTTCCGATAACAATCAAATCTGTATCATTCGCCGACTTTTTCTTTTTCATTTGTATTGGTAAAAAACATTTTGTTTCATAATATTCAATAATTTTATTTAATAAAACGGGTTTTGTAAAGTTCTCTCCTGGACCCATTAAATGAAGTTGAAGACAACTATTGATTAAATCATTTACTTTCATTTTTTTGAAATAGGCAGGAGCATTTTGTTTGGAAGGTATAATATATTCATCGCTACTCTTGGCGTGTTTATCACAATAATAATGAGAACCTTTCATATATTTCGCCGTTTTTCCACAAATTTTAGCAGGTGTTTTTTTATTTTTCGCTTTTAGATAACAATCACAAGAAGATTTGGGAGCTTCTTCTTCCATTAAATTTAGAATATTCCAGTCTATAATAGAAGGAGGAGAACCAGGATTTAGTCGAAAAATACAATAAGCCATATTTTTGATGCCGATATCGAAACTGATTAAATTCATAAAAGTTATATACTTTAATCAACAAATATTATATTTATATATGTTAGATGAATAAACACATAAACAATTATACGATTTTTATATGTTTCGTTTTAATATTATTTTTGATATTTCCGCAAAGTATTATACAAAATTCTACGAATGTGCTTGCGACTATAGTTCAAATTATTTTAATAATTATATTTGCTGCTCATAATAAATATTATGCTTTGACTATTTGTTTATTGGTTATTTTTATACGAAGTTGTTCAAAGATAATAGAGGGGTCTGGTTCCAGCACTGTTCTTATTCAACATACATACGGTTTAGATAGTGGTAATTTTGATAATTATTTAACTGATAACCTTGCTACTATTAAGAAAATACTTGGAATTGATAAATTACCAGCTGGTCCGAAAGGAGATAGAGGAGATAGAGGTATTCAAGGTATTCAAGGTATTAAAGGTGATAAAGGTGATAAAGGTGATAAAGGTGATAAAGGTGATATAGGCATTCAAGGTATTAAAGGCGATAAAGGCGATAAAGGCGATAAAGGCGATAAAGGCGATAAAGGGGACACGGGGGCTCCTGGTGTCTCGAATATTCCAGGTCCTATTGGTCCAACTGGTGCTGAAGGAAAACAAGGTGTTCCAGGTCCAATGGGTGCTACTGGACCAACTGGTATTCAAGGCGCTGTCGCGGCAAAAGGTGATAAAGGTGATAAAGGTGATACAGGTCCAATCGGTCCTCAAGGAATTCAAGGTCCAATTGGTTCTCAAGGTGTTCCAGGACCAATTGGTGCTCAAGGAAATCAAGGTATTCAAGGTCCAACTGGTGCTCAAGGAAATCAAGGTATTCCAGGACCAATTGGTGCTCAAGGCATTCAAGGAATTCAAGGACCTACAGGTCCTGTTGGAGATCTTGGTCCTAGAGGTATAAGTCCTCAATATACAGAATTTACGCCTTTTTAGAGCAACCAAATTTAGAATACCTGGGTTTAGTCAAAATATACAATAAATCATAATTTAACAAATATTATATGAATATATGTTAGATGAATAAACACATAAACAATTATACGATTTTTATTTGTTTTGTTTTGATATTATTTTTCATTTTTCCACAAAGTATTATACAAAATTCTACTACCGCCATAGCAACTATACTTCAAATTATTTTAATAATTATATTTGCATCTCATAATAAATATTATGCTTTGGCGATTTGTTTATTGGTGATTTTTGTGAGAAGTTTACAATCAGTTATAGAAGGGGCTATAAGTCAAGATGAATGGAATCAAATTAACTTACAAATTAATAGTACTGTTGAAAGAACTAAAACGGACTTTACAGTTAACCCTATATTTAGACAACAACTTGTAAATATGTATAAGCAAGATTTAATAAACGGATTAAAGACTTCTCTACCCACTGGACCCGCTGGACCCACTGGACCCACTGGACCTGCGGGTGGACCCACTGGTCCCACTGGACCTGCGGGTGGACCTCCAGGACCTGGTGGACCTCCAGGACCTGGTGGACCCGCTGGACCCGCTGGCCCTGCTGGACCCGCTGGCCCTGCTGGACCCGCTGGTGGACCAACAGGTCCAACTGGTAAAGCATCAACTGTACCAGGACCACAAGGAGCACAAGGTATTCCAGGTCCAACTGGTAGTACAGGTCCAACTGGTGCAACAGGGGTTTCGAATGTTCCAGGACCAACTGGGCCTACTGGTAAAACAGGTAATACAGGAGCTGCAGGGGTTTCGAATGTTCCAGGACCAACTGGTTCTACTGGTCCAACTGGTGCTCAAGGAAATCAAGGCATTCCAGGCCCAACTGGTGCTCAAGGAAATCAAGGCATTCTAGGCCCAACTGGTGCTCAAGGAAATCAAGGTGTTCCAGGTCCAATTGGTGCTCAAGGAAATCAAGGTGTTCCAGGTCCAACTGGTGCCCAAGGAAATCAAGGTACTCAAGGCATCGCAGGTCCACAAGGTATTCAAGGAATACAAGGACCAACTGGGACAACAGGACCAGTCGGTGCACCTGGACCTAAAGGAGCAAGCCCTCAATATTCAGAATTTTCATCACATTAAAATATTTATATTTTCGCTCAATAAATATTTTATACCCGTATTATAATGAAAGGTTTGATCAACAAATTTAGTATTTTATTTTTCATAATCATTGTATTGTATGTATTATTTCCAAATATATTCTCCAACAACGTGAATACTATATTCCGTCGTATGATTGAAATCATATTGATAATTACCTATACGAAATTCAACATATATTATGGTTTAGCTATGTGTCTATTTATTATTTTAATAAATTTCCGTCATTCCTGTATTGAAAGGTTTGGTATAGATGATGAGTTTATTAAAGATGAAATTGCTAGACAATTAAAAGATAAAGTTGGGCCAACAGGACCACGAGGTCCAACTGGTGAGACGGGTCCAGAAGGTAAGCGAGGACCAGAAGGTAGACAAGGTGCCCGAGGTGAACCTGGTCTCGACTTAACCGACCAACCTCGTTGAAAGAATAACAATTACAATGATAGAATTGTAATTATTAGCGGTTCATAATTTATTTCATTTTACGTAAAATGTCTTCTTGCGTAATAACTGGCGAAATTTTACGAGCATTCAATTGTTCTCTAGATAAATATAACATTTTCAAATCACTGGAAGCATGACCGATTGGTTTATTATTATCCATGATTGAATTAAATAAGTAAGGGGAGGTGGCGGATTGAAGAGAATCTATAGTATTGATAGGAGCATCGGTATGGCGTTTAAAATATCCAGCGTCATTTGATGCTTCGCGGAAATTCCATTCCATAATCTCTTTGGAGTTTTCAGTTAGATATTTTCTATATTGCCAATTGGTTTGAATACCATTTCTATGAAGAAGTTCATTATTAATGATGGCTTCAGGTTGATGAGAAGATACAATCGAACGACCATCGCTCATAAGTGGCGGAAATTCAGGGTATTTATTATTTGTATTATATCCTAAAGAAGATTTTGGTATAGTTTCTTTAATTATTGGATAAGCAATATCAACATTGGAAAAAGATAACATTCTATTATATATAATATATAATAAAATATATTACATATAATTTACTTTGAAATGTTCGTCGGTTTATATTTCACTTTCTAACAATTTCAATAAATCATTCTTCTTCATTTTACTAGTATCACTCGATAAACCTTTGGTGATAACCAATGTTTTTAGAGCTTGTAAAGTCATTTTGCGATATACTTCTTTATTATTTTCAGCACTGGTAGATAATGTTTCAGTGGATTCGGTTGTTCCTAAATTTTCGGAGGGGTCTACTTTTTCTACCACAATCGTTTCAGTATTTACAAAATCTTCAATATGGTCCTCTTCTTCTAAATTATCAGTTTCATCTTCTATATCAGAATCATTGTCCATAGAATCAACAATATTATTTAATTCGATATTGATAACTTTGATTTCATTTGAAGATTCTTCACGCGTTTCATGTATATCTATATTTTCAATCATGACTTCTTTGGTCTCAACTATATGAACATCATCATCAGAGTCAGATCCAGAGCCACTATCATCGTCTGTTTCGGCATCACTATCTGTTTCACTTTGACCACTTGTATAACTAGTATCATCATCCGAATCAGAAATAACAATTTTATTTTCAACATTTATTTTTTGCGGAATACATTGAACCGATGTATTAATAATTTCATGTTCACGGGATAGAGAACTTTGAATAAATGCTGTTTTTAAGGCCGTTAATTCTTTTACAATATTATTAATGATTTCAAACATAGTATCATTTTTATGCTCTAAACTAATAATTTGTTGTTTAAAATGAAACACCAGCAACAAAATTAATACAAAAGTAATTCCTAAACTTATAAAAAAGAACGTATCGATATAATTAAATAATCCCATTTACAAAGTATCGATAAAATAAAAAAAATAAATGAACGAACATAATTTACTCCAGAAAAATATAATATCAGATATTATATAATATGGATAATACACCAAAATTTTCTAGTCCAGTCATTTCATCCCCTGAAAGTATGTTTAGTAATAAAAATTATATTATTATTGTCTTATTAGTTTTATTGATTTTATCCTTTTTAGGAATAAATGTATTAACCATATTTGGAAATTTAATTCAAACCTTAGTAAATATATTTGGTCCATTAGTTACACAAGTCTTATCTGTATTTGGTTATACCGCAGGAACATTAATTGATAAATCTGCTGACATAGTCACCGATACAGCTAAAACAGGTATTGATATTGCCGGAGGAACAGTATCGTCCATCGGCGATTTATTGAAAGACGCGAGTCGTCCAAATGTAGATGAACGTGCGAAACAACAATTAGACCAATCGATTAATTTATCATCTCAACCACCAAAACAACCAGAACCTGATACTGCTACCAACCCTATCCAAAAGCCAATTGCGTCTGGTAAATCAGGATGGTGTTTAGTAGGTGAATATGAAGGACGACGTGGATGTATTGAAATAGGCCAAGCTGATAAATGTTTATCAGGACAAGTATTTCCAAATCAAAAAATGTGTTTGAACCCTACATTAACACAAAACGCATAAAACCATAAACCAATAAAACCATATAAATAATTCATTATGTAGAACTATAATGAATTATTTATCATACCGCATAGGATTACATACGTTAGACAGTATAGAATGGATGAAAAATATACTATTGGATACTAATTTCATGAAACAACCAGTTGCTTTAGAAACCCACATGATATATAATGAAGTGATTGATACATTCAAAATGGTAACTAATCGTTATTTCCAAATAAAAGATGAAATATATTACACAAATGTGGAATTATTATTCAATCCAGAAAAATTATTGGACAGACCCATTTTGAAAAGGTGGAAGCCAAATTTTTGGTTTACGCAATATAATGAAGCCATTGAATTATTAAACGTATTTGAATATATGATATATGTAATTAGCAATGCTTCAGAGGATGAAATATTCGCAAAAAATAACTAATACAAATAAAACCCAGTATTTTGTTGGAGAGACGGAGATGTATTTATTTTACAATTTGTTTCTATTTTACCAATAGAAGTAGTATTACATATAACCCCACTCTGAATATTTGTAAAATAACTTGTATATATAGCGTTGTTGGGAGCACTATAATTCATATTACATTGTAATTTCACAGTATATACATATCCAGGTTGTGTAAACAAATGAATATTTGATATATTTAACATACCAATATATAATTCACCCGAATAACTCGTATATCTCGGATTATTTCCAGCAGTTTTATTTAATGAAATATCGTAGGTTGATGTATTTCCTATAGGAATATTTATATTAGGAGTATTTGATAATAAGACTTTTGAATCATTGTAATAAATATTTAAAGATATGTTGGATAAAGATAATGAAATATTTTGGAAAGAAACATCATATGCGGGAGAAGAATTACTAACATCACTTTTAAAATAAAGCGATAGTGGAGTATTAAAATTAAAGATTCGTGCGAATTCATCATTATTATTCACAATATATAGGGAGAATAAAGTAGTTTCAATACCATCTTTACATAAAATATTATTGATTGTCGAATATTTAGTATCTCGTGTATCTTCTTCATTTTGAATACCATAATTATTATTACGAGTAGCGTAGTTATATAAAGGTATCGTATTATCCTTGATTAAATTAATAATAGGACCAGGAACATCACTCGATGATGTGGGTATAGGAGTAGTATCAATATCACATACTGGAATAGTTCGTTTTATTACTGTATTTGTAATATTTCCATTAATATCCGTAGATGTAATATATGTATCAGGATATTTGATAACTGTCTCAGTAACTACTGGTATTTTACTATATTTTGAATCATTCTCAGAAGATACATACGCAATATTTTTAACAACAATATCATTATAAGGGTTCGTTTGAACATAACCATTTATCATTTGAGCCCATTTTTCGGCTTTTGTAAAATTATTCGTTTTCGTATTGGATTTCGCTGCGTTGTATTGTAATATTTCCGCTTTTCTACGCATATCGAATTGCATTTGACTTATATGTGGGTATTGAACATATGGAGAAACAGGATTATATCGATTTACTGGATTATTAAATAACATTTGTAATTTGCGTTGTTCAATAATCGCGCAATATGAAATATCAACAGTCGACATAAATAAATAATATACATATACTACGTATATTATTTATGAAATTACATCTTGGAAGAATACCACATATTCGATAAATATGAGTATCCGCCTTTGGATGTTTGACTTGCGTATAAAGAAGATGTTCTTGTATTTGGTCCACCATACATAATGGTATTAATTTCGAAAATATTTAAAGCGCGACTAAAATATCTTAAATCTGCTAATTTTCCAGGGAATCCACCATTTTGATTCACATAAATATCATTGTAATTTTGTTTTGGAACATTTTTCAAGACGATACGTTTCGTAACTGTGCCGTTAATGTATACATCTAGATAAATATTTTGTAAACGGATCATTACATTGACCCATTTTTTTATAGGAATATTATCGATTTTGATATTTTCATTCACATTATCAGGTGAAACAGTATTCATAACAACTAATAATTCGTTCTTTTTAGGGGTCAAATACAAACCAGGCGCATTATTCACAGTAGACATATTATTATCATCAAATAATCCATCGCCTTTAGTAAAAATATGTTTATATTTATCGTCAGTGCCTAAATCATTTAAATATATCCATGTTGACCATGTAAATTCCGCACCACTACTTTGATTGTTTGATTTCAAAATAGGAACAGAAGAAGTATTATTAGGGTCTTGTGAAATTCTTAGTGGAAAATTACCGTCAATCATACCTTTTACAACATATGGATCATTCGATGGTAAAGTAAAATAACTAACTAGCGAAATTCCTAAACTTAATAAAAACATGAATAAAATAACGATTAAGATTAAAAACGCGAATTTTGCGATGATGGAATTAGAAGCTGTAAATTGAGAATTAGCACCAGGTTCTTGTGAAAATGAATTTAAACCACTCGATACATTGTTTTTCATATTTGAAAAGAAATTACCAATACCTTGGAAAGTATTATTTGCGGTATTTGATATATTGTTTGAAACATTACTCATACTATTTTGGTCCATTTCTAAAATACTTATATATTATATAATAAGAACATATAACTATTAGATTATTTAAAATAATTTTACATTTGAATATTGAATATTGTCTTTCAAAACAGCTAAATTTGCGCTAAAATTGCCGAGACTGAATAGACCAGTGCTTCCATTACCAGTTAAATAATTATCCCAAGCAGTTTGAGGGTCAACTGGTTTTGTAAATCGAGTAAATTTTGCTAAAACCGCATCCCATAGAGTTCCAGCACCAATTTTAATAGGTGATTCTGCAGCGGAACCAGGTTCTTTTGCGTCGCCTGTTAATTTGCTTGATTTTACTAATTTACCGTTAATATAACAATCTACAATTGTGCCGTTTCCACTTCCAGCATCTACACTAACAATAATATATACCCATTTTTGTAAAGGGAAATTTTCAGTAATTACAATCGTTTGGTTTGTATTGCTTGTACTATTTAAAGAAATATCACATTTCAAAATAGCTCTACTTTGGTCTAAATAAAGTGAAATATTATTACTTCGGCTAAATATACCCTTTGATTTATTTTGATCCCACGAATTGATGTATATCCAAGCGCCATAACCATAACTAACATTCTGAGCCTTGTCTATGAGTGTTATATCAGGGTTTGAAGAGTTTAAATCCACTGATTTTAATATAGTTTTACTAGCGCTAATATAATTTACGTATAAATAATACACTAAAAACACGATAATTATTCCTAAAATTATTATAGTATAATTCATTATAATATATTATAATAATTTTTTTCGTAAATAATTATTCATTCAATGGTGGATTACTAAACATCAATAAATTATACATATTCACAATTTCTGTTTTCAATAATGCTTTATTATAATACATAATATTACAAATAGCTCCATCTAACCCGTCGTTCGCACCTAAAACAAATGTTCCAGATGTTATGTATTGTGGTGGTGTGGTTAAATTGAAAGTTCTCTCTAAATTGCCGTCAATAAATATATCCACCGTGGTAGAAGTATAATTGATTACGACATTGGTCCATCGTTGTCCCTTATTCTTGATTACATATTTATCTTCTCCAAAATAGATGCCCAATTTATCTTTTTCATCATCATTGCTCATATTGTTTATATAAACCAATTGTGGTTTTTTATCATCCATGTTGAATATATTGGTCTCTTTAGAATATGCGTTATAACTATTTGATTGAGGGTCTATGTATATCCACATAGATACTGCGAAATTTTGTCTATAATTAGTAGGGTCGTCAGTTTTTGCTTTGGGTAATTTCATGATTTCATTACTCGTTAACACATATTCTTTATTCAAAAAACGACTATCAGGCAATACTGATATACCATTTTGTTTCAACACTTTGGACACTAATTTGGGAACATAAATATAAGATAATACGAGCAATATTTCTATAATGAATAAAATATAAATGATATTCGCGGTTGATTTGATTTCCCCTTTAATATATTGAACCAAATCGATAAACAAACAAGGAATGTAAAATATTAAATGAACAAAAAATCCTAACCATCCTTTTGATTGTTTTAAATACATAGAGAACATTAAAAATATGATTGCTAAACCGACAATTACCATTAATGCGAATAAAAATATGGCGACATAACCAGCCATAAGTAAATCTTTGTATGTTAATTTAGTGCTAATATAGGTAATTGTTAATGCGAATATAGTTAATCCTACACAAATCATCATTATGTTTTTTTCATTACCTGGTGCTCCTTGACCTAATTTTGAAGCATAAGGGGATACAAAATAATATAACAAGCACAATGGAATAATAATCGAAAATGTAAACAAAAAAGTTTCCATAGAGAATTTCATTCTATGACGCGAATAATAAAAAAACAATACAGTAAATATGATTAATATTGCGAATGCGATTAAATATATAAAAAAATTATATCTTTCAAGAGAACTATTCATTAAAAACTGTACAAAATCCGATTCTTTAATCGTTTGGACCATATAATTCATATTTTCGCCTATAGATTTTAAAATATCCAATACCATAGATTTTAAATTATCCAATACCGACATAATATCTTATATTTACAAGATATTATTTTTTTATTTATAAATTTTCAATTGTTGTTTTTTTTCCGTGGCATTCTCTACACAAAGCGACTAAATTATTTACCTCATTCGATCCTCCGTATTCTAATCTAACTTTGTGATCTACTTCAAACCAAGCAGTCAATTGATTTCCACAATCACCACATTTCCAATTTTGTCCAGAGGCGACGAACTTTTTCTTCGTTTCACTAACGGAACGTTTGGTGCCTTTCTTTCCAGAATTCATCATTCTCGCTTCAGCTGCTTGTTGTTTCATAGGCACAATTGGATGATTATATCCTCCGCCGTGCTGATAATTGCTACCCCAATATTGGTCGTTCAATATGTTTTGTTTCGTGGTAAAGTCTAATATGGGCGATAAAATACTGGATGTATCTTTATCTACAGGCAAATATTTAATATATTCATTGGATGCGGAAAGCATATTACGAGCTTGTAATGGATTTTTTTTTATTAACCAATAAATCATCAATGCTCCGATAGCAACCCCAGCCATTTGATAGTATTTTTTCCACGATAAAGCGATTTTTAGATATTTTCCATCGCTGTATATATTCGCTATTATAAATCCAGTTATGATAAATAATATGATTTCAATTCTCATTTTGTATTATATTTATATTATCCATAGATAATTTTGTTGGCTGATATCATTCATAATAGACATATATCAAAAAAACGCATATTAAAATGAGAGCAATATGAATATAATGTTTACGCATATTTATAATATTACTCAAATATATTGGTTTGGGGTTATATTCCGCTTCATATTTATCTAAACCCGTTTGTAAAGAATATTCTTCTTTACCTAATGAAAAATTGTATTTATTGTGTATAAAATGAACCCAACGAACAAATGAATCGCGGTTGTCTAAATAAGGTGATACTGGATATTTATCTAACATATGACTAAATTTATTTCCCATTTCTTCATTTGGAATAAATAAAGGCATATTTTGTATTAAATCGTAATATTTACGCTGAGTTGTTTTGGTAGGATGTTCAGGATAAGACCTAGCAACTGTATTTAAAAAGAACCAATAATGAGGTCCCCAAACGGATGGGTCAAATAGCATTCTTGTATAATTATATAAAGAATTGGGAATATAATATTATAATACGACCGTATAATTGAATAATAGAATGAATGATAATTATTGTAATAATTGTGGAAAACAAGGACACTTATATCATCAATGTAAGATGCCTATTACCAGTATTGGAATCATCGTATTTCGATATAATAAAAATGTAATTGATGCTGCTGAAAAAATAGAATATTTAATGATTTGTCGCAAAGATACTTTAGGCTTTATTGATTTTATGAGAGGTAAATATTCCATCTACAATAAAGAATATATTGCGAATATGTTTAAACAAATGACTACGATTGAAAAACAACGAATCATACATTTAGAATTTGATGAACTATGGAAAGATATTTGGAAAAATGAGATGATTTCAAATCAATACAAAGTAGAAGAAATATTATCTAGAGAAAAATACAATACTTTGAAAAAAGGGATAACCAATAAAGATGAATTCTATTCATTACAAACCATTATTGATGAAACAAATCAGATTGAAATATGGGAAGAACCAGAATGGGGATTTCCAAAAGGACGTAGAAATTATTTGGAAAAAGATTACGAATGTGCGATACGTGAATTTGGTGAAGAAACTGGTTTAGATATTAGTAAATTGAAAAATATACATAATATATTACCTTTTGAAGAAATATTTACTGGTTCGAATTATAAATCATATAAACACAAATATTTTGTATCGTTTATACCATATGAGGATAGTATCAAAATAGATAAATTCGAAACATCAGAAGTTAGTAAAATGGAGTGGCATAATTATTCTGAATGCTTGGATTTGATAAGACCATATAATTTAGAAAAAAAACGGTTGATTACAAATGTAAATAACGCTTTAACAAAATATAGACTCTTTTTTCTATAATGATTTTGTTATTTATGGCGCAATAAATATATACATATATTTTAAATAAGTATATATTATTATGGAACAACAAATAGAAACTAAGAAATATTGCCCTGATGGAACACGCCGTAATAAGAAAACGGGTAAGTGTGAACCTAAAAAAGAAAAACGTGCTACGAAAAAAAAGAATGAGGCGGTTGTTGAAACAACTCCGCAGTTTTTAGCAGAGACAACAGAATCAGTGAAAAATACGTTGAATGACTTAGTAGATATTGTTTCAACTGAAGTCGTAGAACCAAAAAATAAAAAATATTGTCCGCCAGGAACACGTCGTAATAAGAAAACGGGTAAGTGTGAACCTAAAAATGAAAAACGTGCTACGAAAAAAAACATCGTAAATACTATATTAGAAAATCCAGTAGTCCAAAATTTAACAACATTTAAGCCATTAAATATTAATGAAAAGACACCGAACCCATTATTCGACGCATTGAAGGAACCATTTACAGAAACAAACGAAGAAGAAGTAATTGAGCCAGTGGTTGAACCAACCCCCGCACCAGTATTGAATATTGAACCTCTGTCTGAACCAACCAAACGAACCATTTCTATAACTCGAAATAATGATTTAATCAGAATGAATTTTGAAGAATTGAAACAGGTATTACTTTCTCTTTTACCACCAGGAGAACCTATGAATGAAGAATTCAACAACCCTATAAAAATGCGAAAAGAAATTGTGCGATTACGTAAATTAAAAACAACTGCTCCTGCTCCTCTACCAATCGAAAGTCCTATTGAAACAGTTCTTCCTCCACCAGTAGATGTCCTAACCGAAACAATACCTACACCCATTGAATCATTACCAATACCTATTGAACCAAAAGAAGAAGATTTTGAACCCATCATATCCAGCACTGATTTAAATAATAAAGAATTATTTGAAAAAGAAAAAGTAGAACATGAATCAAACCGTGAAAATAAAGAATATGATTTTTTATATCCACACATCAATGACCCCAATTTTAACGAAAAAATCGCCAAACGAAAAGAATTTAATGATACAAAATACGATGGAAAAATCAGAGATATAAAAACTTACGCCAACCAAGTATGTAAATCCCATTTTGAATTATTACCTCATCAATTATTTGTAAAAAATTTCCTCTCTTTAAATACTCCATATAATAGTTTATTATTATACCACGGTTTAGGAACTGGAAAAACGTGCAGCGCGATTGGTATTGCCGAAGAAATGCGATCTTATATGAAAGAAGTCGGTATTAAACAAAAAATAATGGTCATTGCTTCTCCAAACGTTCAAAGTAATTTTAGATTACAATTATTTGACGAAAATAAATTACAATTGGATAATGGTTTATGGTCATTGAATACTTGTATAGGTAATTCTTTATTGAAAGAAATTAATCCAACCAATCTAACCGATGTTCCAAGAGAACGTATTGTAAGTCAAATCAATACCATCATCAATACCTATTATGAATTTGTAGGATATATTGAATTTGCGAACTATATTCAAAAATATACGACGGTTCAAGAGAACAGTGGAATGTCGGAAGATGAAATTAAAAAAACAGAAATAAAAAATATTAAACGTGTTTTCAATAATCGTTTGTTAATCATTGATGAAGTTCATAATATTCGTAAATCAGATGATAATAAAAATAAACGTATCGGAGAACTTTTAATGAATGTCGCTAAACATACGGTTAATATGCGTTTGTTATTATTGTCTGCTACACCTATGTATAACAATTATAAAGAAATCATATGGTTAACCAATTTGATGAATATGAATGATAAACGTTCAACCATTACAGAAGACCAAGTGTTTGATAAAAACGGAAATTTTATTCCTCAACAAAATAGAAATGGAGAAATCATAGAAGGAGGAAGAGAACTTTTGGAAAGAAAATTAACAGGATATGTTTCATATGTTCGAGGCGAGAACCCTTATACATTTCCTTATCGTATTTATCCCGCAGATTTTTCACCAGAAAATACTCTTCAAAATATTACATATCCAGCCAATCAAATGAATGGTAAACCCGTAGATAAACCTTTACAATTTATACCTATATATACTTCTCAAATCGGTGAATATCAATCCAAAGTATATGATTTTATTATGAACAATTTACGTAATAAATCGATGTCGCGCCGAGATAAGTTTGGAAAAGAAATTATCATGCCTGATTTTGAAAATATGGAAAGTTTTGGTTATACTTTATTACAAACACCCCTGGAAGCATTGAATATTGTATATCCAAATCCTATGTTTGATGTTATCAATCTAAATGCTGAAATCCCTAACGATAATCAAGAAATCATTGAAAATATGATAGGCAGTAAAGGTTTGGCGAATATTATGAATTATACAACAGTAACCGTTCCTAATCCTATCAAAAACAATTATGAATATAAACCAGAGGTCATTCAAAAATATGGTCGCATTTTTCACAGTGAACATATTGGTAAATACAGTAATAAAATCGCTAGTTTATGTGAACGCATTCGCAATTCAACTGGTATCGTTATGGTATATTCCCAATATATTGATGGCGGTGCGGTTCCTATCGCATTAGCCCTAGAAGAAATGGGTTTCGGTAGATATGGAAGTGCGAAATACACTACTTCACTATTCAAAAAACCATTGAGTGAACCTATAGATGCGCGAACGATGAAACCTAAAAGCGAAGTCGCAGAAAATTTCAAACAAGCCAAATATTTGATGATTACAGGTGATAAATTCTTTTCGCCAAATAATGCGATGGATATAAAATATGCTACAAAATCGGAAAATAAATATGGAGAACTAGTGAAAGTCATCATTATTTCCAAAGCGGGGTCGGAAGGTTTAGATTTCAAAAATATACGTCAAAGTCATATATTAGAACCATGGTATAATATGAATCGTATCGAACAAATTATTGGACGTGCGGTTCGTAATTTAAGTCATTGTCCATTACCATTTGAAGAACGAAATGTAGAAATATATCTACACGCGACATTACCCAGAAATAATGAAGAACCCACAGATTTATATATTTACCGTTTAGCAGAGAAAAAAGCATTACAAATTGGTAATGTAACAAGAGTAATGAAAGAAAATGCGGTGGATTGTTTATTAAATATTGGTCAAACGAATTTTACAATAGAAAAATTAAATTCTTTGGTAGAAAATCAAAACATAGAAATCGCGTTATCGAGTGGTAGACAAATCAATTTCAAAATTGGCGATAAACCATTTACTGAATTATGTGATTATATGGATAATTGTAATTTCACTTGTTCTTCCAAAGCAGAAATACGCGAAGAAGACATTGTGAAAGATACATATAATAATGATTATATCAAAACAAATTTCCAAATGATTTTGAAACGTATTCGTCAATTATTTAAAGAACAATCCTTTTATAAGAAAGATTTTTTAATAAATTCAATCAATATTTCAAAACCATATCCAATTGAACAAATCTATTATACTTTATCGCAGTTTATTGATAATAAAAACGAATTTTTAGTGGACAAATATGGTAGAATTGGAACCTTGGTAAATAAAGGAGACTATTACGCATTTCAACCTATTGAAATAACCGATGAAAACGCATCTATATTTGAACGTTCTACGCCTATTGATTATAAACCCGAAAATATGGCGTTAGAATTACAAAAAAGGGCAAAAGAGAAAGATGAGTCAGAAGAAGAGAAACAAGACGAAGAGGACAAAATAAATGTATCCTATGATGATTTGATGAACGAAATAAGGCAATTAATCGATACAACATTAAGAAGTAATGATATAGATATTGAACCAGGAGAAGTGGATTGGTATAAACACGCAAATAAAGTGCTGACGAATTTAACAATGATGCATAATATATCACAGGATAAGTTGTATAAATATGTATTATTTCATTATTTAGATAACTTAACAATTCGACGTAAATTTATATTCATCAAAAAAATATATTCTGGAGAATATGATGAAAGCAATCTATTAAATAAATTGGTGAAAGAATATTTCGATGATAAAATGGTGGAAATCAATCAACAAAGAGCGATTGTTCTCGAAAATAAGGAACAAGTAAAGACTTATATTCAATCCAAAGAATTGAATACTTTGTGGAGTGAAGCGACCAAACTAAGTGAAAAACAATTATTTGAACAAGCGATAATGGATAAAATAATTATATCGAATATCGGAACAAAAATAAATCATCATATTGGGTTTATGCAGATTTTTAAGGGTAGAGAATTAACATTTAAGATAAAAGATATGACCCAAACACGTAATAATAAAGGTTCTCGTTGCGATAGAATGGGAAAGACCGAAATCATTAAATTTTTAAATCAAGTATTAGGAGAAAAGGAAGAAAAAATGTATACGAATGATAATACTGAAACCATTTTGAAAATAGGTATGTGTGTTATCTTGGAAATTATTTTACGACACTTTAATGATATCAAAAAAGATAATAAAGTTTGGTTTTTAGACCCCGAAAGAGCGATAAAAAATAATATTGTGAATTGTAAAATGGGACGCACTGGGCTTATTGAATGCGCCGAATTGTAATCTGCGGAAAAATTGAAATAAACAAATGATATAAATATTATTTTATATCATTATATTAGTTATAAAATGACCGATACGTTAAAAATCGAACGAAAAGACGACCAACAAAAAATTTATGGTGTGTATATCAAATCTATGTTAACAATGAAGGTAAGTTTATCTATTACAGAAGTGGGTAAAAATATTAAACAAAATTTAGAAAAATCAATATCCAAAAAAACAGAAGGCAAATGTATTGCGGAAGGATTTATTCGTCCAAATTCAGTAAAAGTATTGACGTATTCAAGTGGTAATGTGAATGGCGATTTAATCGAATTTCATACGGTCTATGAATGTATGGTGTGTCATCCAGTAGAAGGAATGTTAATTGAATGTCAAACAAAAACAATTACCAAAGCAGGTATTCACGCGGAAGTTATTGATAATGACGGCACAGTTCCTGTAACGGTATTTATTGCTCGCGACCATCATTTCACAGATAAATACTTTAGTACAATTAAAGACAATATGAAAATAAAAGTTCAAGTCATCGGTGCACGTTTTGAATTAAATGACCCATATATATGCGTCATTGGTAAATTAATGTTTGAAAAAATGGATAAAAATGTGGAAAAGTCTAAAAAACCCGCGATACAAATTTTAGGCGGAGATGCGGATTTAGAATTTGATGATAGTGATGATGAATAATTTAACAAAAACAATTTTTTTATATTTATAATATATATAAATATGGCTAAAACCAGATTTAGAAGAAAATCCCACAGCAAGAAAAACAAAACCGCACGTCGTCAAAAAAGACAGTCGAGAAGAATGAGAGGAGGAATGCCTATAGATAAGTCAGTATTAAGAAGATGGGCTAACCAACATCCAGATTGTGCTATTACAGTATCAGCACCAGGTCTTGATGTTGCACCAAAAACATTCTACGGCAAAAATATACAGGGTAAAGATTTCCACGCAGTAAAATCAATGGTTAAAGGTATGGAACGCGTACAACCACACGAAATTGCGTTTGACTCTCCATGTCCTACTAACTAAATTATTTACATTATATTTTTCCTCATCCCACTCGTATCGTCTCATTAAAAATAGGAAATAAATCTTTATCGTGTGTAATAATAATAATACATTTTTTATATTTTTTGAAATCCGCAATTAATTGAATGACTTCTTTCTTCAAAGCCATATCTAACGCATTCGTCGGCTCATCTAAAATAACGATTTGAGAAGGCATAACTAAACCGCCAATTAAATTTACGACTTGACGTTGACCGCCAGATAGGTTCTCCCCAAACAATCCCGCTTTTTTATTGTGTATATCAACATTTTTATATAATTCCTTTATTTTCGGGTATTTCATGATTATATGTAAATATTTATTACATATATCCAAATCATAGCAACCATACAGTAAGTTCTCTATAATTTTACGGTCAAATAGTTTCGAATTTTGATTTACATACGTAATATGATTTCGTATATAATTTCCATCAATATTCATAATATTTTCATCATCTATATAAATCGCTCCCGTTTCTGCTTTATACATTTTAATAATTAATTTTGCGATGGTTGATTTTCCATTGCCCGATAACCCAACAATCCCAATAATTTTATCATTCAAATCAAGAGTTTTATTAAATTTTTTCAAGACATAAGAGAACCCCTGTTTATATTTGAAATCCACGTTCTCAAACCTTATTTTATTAAACTTCAATGGTTTTTCAATATAATTGGTTTTCATAAATTGAGTATAATCTTCCGCCATATTTTGAAAATGTTTCACTACCGAATCAGACCGACCTAAAAATTCAATAAAATCGGGAATTTGTTGTATCATCGTTAACGACTTTTCACGGTATAATAATAAAATTGTGAAGAAAGTAATAAAGGTAGTAATGGTAATTTGTTTCGAAATCGTCATTTTAATTAAATACCATAAACAAAGAATAATAATGATAAACACCATCAGGTTCATAATGGTAGCGTGAAAATTCGTATTTGAATAAAATTTAAACGCGGTATCAATACTTTTATCGGTTTTACCAGAGAAAATATCAATCTCGTTAGTGGTTTGACCACGATAGATAATCTTATCAATATTATTTAATATTTCCACCAAATAGGCTTCATTATCCGAAACGAATTTTTCATATTCTTCATTGTG
>Ga0214923_10001802_pt1 | contig 29781 bp, 24 predicted proteins | sample LL1510_MetaG_FD_177993 | JGI IMG/M metagenome (GOLD analysis project Ga0214923, IMG submission 177993) | Freshwater microbial communities from Lake Lanier, Atlanta, Georgia, United States - LL-1510 | ecosystem: Environmental > Aquatic > Freshwater > Lake | place: USA: Georgia | collected...
GCTGCATTTTTGGACGTCGTGCACGCTCTTTTCTTCTAGACCATTCCGGTCAGAGCGTGCCCGTAGTAGAGATATTTTTAGAAAATCGTTTCAAGGGAGTTCGATGGCCACCTTTCCGACCAGCATCAAGCAAGAATCTCGGGACCGGTATCTCACCTACGCACTAAGTGTGGTATCGGGCCGCGCACTTCCCGATGTGCGAGATGGACTGAAGCCAGTCCAACGCCGAATTCTGTACGCCATGTTGCAGAATCTGAATTTGAAGCCGAGCAATAGTCATCGCAAATCGGCTGCTGTTGTTGGAGAGGTCTTGGCGCGGTTTCATCCGCACGGCGATGTAGCGTGCTATGAAGCCATGGTTCGAATGGCGCAGGATTTCTCTTTGCGATATCCACTGATCGATGGGCAAGGAAATTTTGGATCACTTGATGGCGATAACGCCGCCGCATACCGATACACCGAGGCGAAGCTTCGAGAGCTGGCTCTTGAAGTGGTTGGAGAAATTGATCAGGAGACGGTGCATTTTCGAGACAACTTCGACTCGACAGTTGTCGAGCCTGTGGTGCTTCCGAGCCGAATACCTAATCTTCTGATTAACGGCGCGACGGGTATAGCTGTGGGAATGGCGACCAGTATTCCCCCGCACAATCTCAAGGATACAATCAAGGCTCTTGTTGAGCTGTCCAAAGACCCAGAGCTAACTGTGTCGAAACTCACCGGTCTGATAAAGGGGCCTGATTTCCCCACAGGGTGCAACATTCTCAATACGCAAAAAGAGCTGGTTGAGATGTACGAAACCGGCCGCGGTTCGATTCGTATGAGAGGAGAGTGGGAGATCGAGGAGCAAGCGCGCGGAAAGCAATCCATCGTGATAACCTCAATTCCATATGCGGTAAACAAGTCGACCCTTGTCGAGCGCATAGCCAGTCTGATTATCGATCGTAAGGTGCCTCAGCTGGTCGACGTCCGAGACGAATCTACTAATGAGGTCCGAGTTGTTCTTGAGCTCGCATCGGGTGCTGACGCGGAGGTCGCCATGGCGTACCTCTTCAAGAACACCCCGATCGAGTCTAATTTTGCGGTGAACCTTACGGCCCTGATACCTGTTGAGGGAGCTACAACGCGGCCCGAGCAGTTATCGCTCAAGGCTATGCTGCAAAACTTCCTCACGTTCCGCGAGGAGGTAACAGAAAAAAGGCTGGTCTTCGAGCGGAAACAACTTCTTGAAAGGATTCATATCCTTGAGGGGCTCGTGCTGATCTACGATGCGCTCGACGAGGCAATAAAGATTGTCCGCAAGAGTGAGGGGCGCGCGGATGCCGCTGAGAAGCTTCGAGCGCGTTTCAAGTTGTCGGAGATCCAGTCCCTTGCTGTGGTAGATATGCGCATCTATCAACTGTCACGCACTAACATTGACGAGGTTCGCCAGGAGCTCTCAGTTAAGGAGAAGCGCGTCAAGGAGATAGATAAGACCCTCAAGAGCAAGACAGCGATACAAGAGATTGTGAGAGAGGATCTGGAAGCGTTGGGTGAAAAGTATGGTGACAAACGGCGATCAAAATTAATCAAAGATAACGTCGATATTGAGTTTGACGAGACGCAGTACGTTGTTCAAGAGGATGTGCATGCGATCGTGTCGACTGATGGATGGATCAAGCGCATTCGACGCGCCAACGATCTATCCTCAACTCGTATGCGCGAGGGAGACTCCATCCTTGCAGCGCATGCTTTGACGAGCCTGGACTCTGTAGCGTTGTTCACGAATTTCGGAACCCTTTTTGTGTTGAAGGTTTCGGATTTCCCCTCTTCAAGTGGTTACGGCACGCCCATTCAAAAGATTTTAAAGTTCAAAGATGGCGAAAAGATAGTAGGCTCTTTCGGGATCCCCAGTGGATCCTCCTCATCCAAGACCTCGGCGGCGGCTCAAACTGAGCTTCCCCTGGGCGGGGAATCTCCGACTGCGGTGCCTGACAGAATTTTGAAAGATGGCGATACCCTGGTGCTGGTGGGTCATCAAGGTACCGGCTTTGCGTTAACGGTAAACGATATTAGTCAAACCAAGCGCATCGGGCGTCGCGTTATGAAGCTTCGCGATGGAGAGTTTATGGCTGCTGTTGCGCCGCTCGCTCCGATTGTTGTCTTTGTCACCAAAGATGGTTCAGGTCTCGCCATATCGCGGGATGAGATCCCGGTTCGGGATAGCGCGGCGGTTGGCGTATCGTTGATCGGCGTACGTGATGATGATGCCGTGGTGGCGTGCTGTGGGACCTCTTCAACTAAAATGAAAGGCATGCTCGTGTTGAGTCTTCGAGCTGGCAAGACCAAAGAGGTCCCCTTGACTGATGTCACTAAGGGGCACCGGGCCCTGAAGGGTACCAAGGTCTACTCGCGTGATGAAATTACAGCGGCAAGAATCGTTGAGGCGTAATTACGAGCAGGTCCGAACAAGGAGCAAGGTTATGGCAAAGGGAACATCATACAGCGCAGTCGATATCGAGGTCCTCGAAGGGCTTGAGCCTGTTCGTAAGCGTCCGGGTATGTACATAGGTGGGACTGATGGTCCGGCTGGGCTGCATCATCTCGTCAAGGAGATCCTCGATAATGCAGTCGATGAGGCGATGAATGGACATGCGGACAAGATAACAATCTGGCTTCACAAAGACGGGGAGAGTGTCACGATCGAGGATAACGGCCGAGGCATCCCTGTAGACATTCACCCAAAATTTAAAAAACCAGCTCTTGAAATTATTTTGACCACCCTGCATGCGGGCGGTAAGTTTAGTGATCACAATTACGTCACAGCTGGAGGTCTTCACGGCGTGGGCGCGTCAGTTGTGAACGCGCTTTCAGAGAAATTAGAGGCCACTGTCTATCGAGACGGCCATGAGTGGCGCCAAAGTTTCACACGTGGCCGGACGGATGCTCCGATTAAAAAAGGCGGGGCTTCGCGAAAAAAAGGGACCCGAATCTTTTTCCGACCAGACCCTGAGATCTTTCGTTCAATAGAGTTCTCCACCGAGCGAATGGAGAAAATTATAGAGGAAAAAGCTTTTCTCTATAAAGGTCTCACGTTGGTCTTCAAGAATGAACGAGAGGACACGGAAAAAACTTTTTTCTACCCGGATGGTATTAAGTCATTCCTCAAAACGCTGCTTGAGATTGGTAATACGCCGCCGGTAGGGGGAGAGTGTTTTGATCTCGATCGAGCCAACGGAATTAAGATAGAGGTGGCGTTCTGTTGGACCGAGTCGACGCAGGAGCGGATTTATTCCTACGTGAACGGTATTCACACCAAAGGTGGTGGTACGCATGAGGATGGTTTTAAGTCTGGTCTCTCCAAAGCAATTCGTAATTATATAGCTGTTCATAATCTCATGCCAAAAGGGGTGAAGCTCACCGGAGAGGATATCCGAGAGGGCCTTCTCTCAGTGATCTCTGTGAGTGTTCCGGGCGCAGTGAGTCAGTTGCAGTTTCAGGGTCAGACAAAGGATCGTTTGAACAATCCTGAGATTGAGACGCCGGTCGATACCTTAGTAAAAAGCTTTGAGAACGTGCTGAACTCGAAACCGAGTGTGGCCAACGCAATCGTCGAGCGCATTACCTTGGCGGCCAAAGCGCGCGCAGCTGCTCGCACGGCATCACAGAGTGTGAGCCGTAAGGTCGGAGTTAGTCATCGCTTGAACCTACCAGGTAAGCTCGCCGATTGCTCGTCAACGAAGCCTGATGTTTCGGAGGTTTTTATCGTTGAGGGAGATTCCGCGGGTGGAAGCGCGAAGCAGGGGCGTGATCGAGCGATTCAAGCAGTCTTGCCACTACGAGGTAAGATCCTTAACTCGGTAGCGACTACGCAGGCTAAGCTTAATGACAACAAGGAACTGCTCGACCTTGTATCAGCTTTGGGGTGCGGCATGGGTAAGGATATTCGGCTGGAAAAGTTGAGATATTCAAAGGTGATTATTCTGACCGATGCAGATGCAGATGGCATGCATATCTCCGCCCTTTTGATGGCGTTTTTCTTTAAGTTCTTACGACCCCTGGTAGAGGAGGGGCACCTCTATATTGGCATCTCCCCGCTCTATCGAATTAAGTTCGGTGGGGGAGCAAAGGAAGATGTGGTGTGGGTGTACTCCGACGAGGAGAAAGAGAAAGCGCTCAAGGAGCGTGGGCGAGCCAAGTTTCACATCACTCGCTTTAAAGGTTTGGGAGAGATGAATCCAGATACCCTCTGGGAGACCACTCTCAACCCCAAGACTCGAAAGCTTCTGCAGGTGCAGATTGATGAGGCCTCTGAAGCTGAGGCGATGCTTGAGAGTTTGATGGGCAAGGATTCTTCGGATCGATATCGTTTGATTCAAGAGAACGCTCATCGAATCGAGATCGATGTTTAGCGGAATGGCAAAAGGGATTCCTGCTGCGCATTTTGATAGTTTGACTTTAACTTCTTTGGAGACATCGACAAAATCCTCAACGTATCTCGGAGGATACGTCTCCGGTTTTCTTGCAATCTACGCCTCGGCTCGTCTGAACCATAAGAATGCTCACGACGGAGCCTTTTTTACTACTCTGTTAGCAGGTTGATTTGAGAGTCACCAAAGGCCCTACGCAAATAACTCGTGTATTCAAGCAGTTGGATTGGTGGCTTTGCTGGTCAGGGTGGGTTGTGTTTGTCGCGCTCAAACATCAATTCGACTTTATAAACTGTTTATTTCTCAAGGTATTTACACAGTTGGGCACGATATACTATCTATCAGGGGCTCCGCATGGGTTACAATACATAGAGCGGGGAGATAGGACCTAATGAGCAGTCAGAGCACCATACAGGAGCCGGCGTAGCGAGGGGTTGTTAGTATCAAAGTCCGTAACCAGGCCCTTCATGGCAAAAAGTATTTTTAGTTTCCTTCAGCATTCAATCAAAAAACTAGGATCCGATGATCCACTGTGGCTCAAGCAGGAGCGAGAGCCGTCGTTCAAAACTGTTGAGATGGGGACGGGGGGACCCGATCTAGTGCTGCTGCACGGTCTGTTCGGGGCGCTCTCAAACTGGGACTCTGTTCAGCCCCTCATGGCTCAGTACAGTAAGCCGATCGCGCTCAGTTTGCCATTGTTAAGTGGTCATCGCTCGGAGGTGAAGGTCAAGTCTTTAGCGCTTTACACCGAGTATTTTGTTCGAAGTCGGAACTTTGCTCCAGTATCCCTGTGCGGTAATTCCCTGGGGGGCCATGTTGCGCTGCGACTCTGCTTGGCTGCTCCTGAACTCATCGATTGTTTAGTGCTCACCGCCACGAGTGGCTTGTATGAGCATTCAGTAGACGCACTCCCAGTGCGTCCAGGGTATGCTTTTGTTAGTGAGCACATGCAAAAGGTTTTTTTCAATCAGAAGTTTGTGACTGAAGAAGCAATCGGCGAGATAGTTAAGATCCTTGAAGACAGGGCAAATGTTCTAAACCTGATTCACGCCGCTCGTAGCGCAAAAAAAGACAACCTCAAGGATCTTTTGGGGAAAATTAAAGTTCCAACTCTGTTGTTGTGGGGTGAAGACGATAACGTTACAACGATGGAAGTAGCAGAAATGTTCCATAAGTTGATCCCTAACTCTCAGTTGGTGAGTATCAAGAATTGCGGTCATGCCCCGATGATTGAACACCCTGAATGGTTCTCTGAAGAGGTAAAAAAATTTCTTAGCAAACACTCGCGACACTCGCTGGTGGGCTAAGAAATCTACTAGCCGATCGTATTCGCGAGATCTCTAGTCGTGCGGAGGCTGGGGCTGGTAGCGTCCATTCTCTATCGTGCTCATACGAAGTTTCGGTGAGTAGATTATGAGAGATCGCTTATAGCGGGAAAGTCTCGCTTGGAGAGATAAAAGGGTTGAATCACGCAATCGGGGATGATAACCATCTCTTGGTTGCGCGGAGAAACGAGTAGGTATCCTGCCCGAGGCGGCAGCCACACGCTAATATTTCAGGAGAAAATTATGGAACGAACGTCTGGTAGCGCGGTTTTCCCTTTGGGCTCTCTGCTACCAACATTCCAGCTTATGAATGTCGATGGTCGCGTGATCGGTTCGGAGTACTTCCAGGATGGTAAAGCCTATCTTGTCGCTTTTTTGTGCAATCACTGCCCCTATGTCAAAGGTAGCGAGGAAATGTTGATTTCAATTGTGAATAGGTTTTCGCCGGACGGACTAAAGGCGGTGACGATAAATAGCAATGATGCGGTCGCGTACCCGGATGATAGTTTTGACAGGATGAAGCAAAAAGCGCGCGATATGTCGTTGCCGTATCCTTATCTCTACGATGAGTCTCAAGCGGTAGCTCGACAATTCGACGCCGCGTGTACTCCGGAGTTCTTCCTCTTTGACTCTGCTCGGACGCTCGTGTACCACGGCACTATTAATGATAGCCCCCGAGATCCGACCAAGGTAACTAAAGATTACCTATCTCAGGCGATCGCCGCTGTGATTGAGGGACAGGTACCGAATCCTCAGTTTGTGCATCCATTAGGCTGCTCGATTAAATGGAGATGAAAGTAGCCTTTATTGATTTATGTAGGAGAATATCATGGCTCTAGACCTTACAAACCTTCAGAGACTCGCCACTACCGTCCGAACCCTTTCGATTGACGCGGTCCAGAAAGCTAACAGTGGTCACCCTGGATTGCCGATGGGAGCGGCTGATTTCACCTCGGTTGTGTGGGCCAACTACCTGCGCTTTGATCCTAAAGATCCGAAATGGATAAACCGTGATAGATTTGTACTCTCAGCTGGGCATGGCTGCATGCTCCTGTACTCCCTGTTGAATCTTTTTGGGTACGATCTACCGATGAATCAGATTCAGCAGTTCCGTCAATGGGAGAGTATTACTCCGGGGCACCCGGAATTCGGGATCACTTCTGGTGTGGAGTGCACAACAGGTCCGTTAGGACAGGGAGCTGCTAACAGTGTGGGATTGGCTCTATCTGGCAAGATGTTAGCAGCCCGCTACGGCGAGGAGCTATTTAATTACCGAGTATTCGCCTTGGTCAGTGATGGTGATCTGATGGAGGGTGTTGCCGCTGAAGCTGGGTCGCTCGCAGGTCACATGCATCTCGATAATCTGATCTACCTTTACGACGATAATAAGATCTCACTCGCTGGCGAGACTGAATTGTGCTTCACGGAATCTGTAGCTAAACGATATGAGGCATACGGGTGGTTCGTTCAGGGCTGTGATGGGCATAACATGGAGGAAGTAGCTGCGTGCTTGGATAAGGCGGTCGCCAACAAAGGCAAGCCGAGCCTCATTTGCTGCAGAACGATTCTAGGATACGGCAGTCCAAACAAGAAAAATACCCATGAAGCGCACGGCGCGCCACTCGGTGCTGATGAAGTTAAGGCAACGAAGAAAAATCTCGGCTGGCCCGAGGACGCTCAATTCCTAGTTCCAGACGATGTACAGGCATATATTGCGGGTCTTGTAGAAAAGAAGGCCCAAGGCCACCTGGCCTGGAAACAGGGCTTCGATAAATGGCGAGCATCCCATGGGGAGCTCGCCAAGCAGCTTGATGGTCAATTGACTCGCACCCTTAATGGCAAGCTAAAGGAAGAGCTTTTGGCCGCGTTCAAAGAGCCAAAGAAGGACGCCACGCGCAACCTCTCGGGGAAAGCAATTCAGGTAATCGCCAAGCATGTTCCGGGATTCGTTGGGGGGTCAGCGGATCTCGATCCCTCAACCAAAACTGCGATAAGCGGAGGAGGAGACGCCGGCCACGGTGGGTTTGCGGGCAAAAATATTCACTTCGGTGTTCGTGAACATGCGATGGGCTCCATGGCCAATGGGCTCGCCTACACTCAGGCCTGGATTCCTTATACCGCGACCTTCCTTGTGTTCTCTGACTATATGCGGCCGGCGATGCGGGTCGGGGCAATCTCCCATCTACAAGCTTTGTATATCTTCACTCATGACAGTTTTTGGGTAGGGGAAGACGGCCCAACGCATGAGCCAATTGAGCATGTTATGAGCCTCCGTCTCATTCCCAATCTGAATGTGCATCGTCCAGCTGATGGAATTGAGGTGGCAATGAGCTACTACGCAGCCCTAGACCGAAAAAATGGACCCAGTGCGCTAATTTTTAGTCGCCAGAATCTCCCCGCGCTCAATCGACCGGTCTCGTTCACACCAGATGACGTCTTAAAGGGAGGGTATATCGTTCGAGAAAGCGCCAATCCGAAACTAGTTGTCGTGGCGACTGGGTCTGAGGTGGCGATAGCGATCGAAGCGGCCGAGCTGCTCGAAAAGGAGGGGACATCAGCGCAAGTTGTTTCGATGCCGTGCGTCGAGGCGTTCCAAGCGCAGCCGGATAGCTATAAAAAGAGGATCCTTCCGTCATCAGTACCAACGGCTGTCGTTGAGGCGGGAACAACTCTGGGATGGAGCTCATTGTTGGGGCAGCATGTTCATGCAATCGGCATCGACCACTATGGAGCTTCAGCGCCGGGCGAAATTCTTGCCGAGAAATTTGGTTTTACCGCGGCTGCGGTGAAGGCTAAGCTTGCTCTGATATCGAGTTGAGACTATCGAGACAGGAACTAACCCTAAATTTCTTAATGAATGCCTCGTTAGCGTCGGTTTGCGAGCATTCTCCTAGCCGTTTGTACACGCCTCCCCGGACTGGCCTTGAGGCACCGTATCAGTGTACCCCGAATCGCATCAGCGTGGTGTGAGTATAGGTCTCGCCGGGTCGAAGAATCGATGTTGGGAAGTGTGGCTGGTTGATTGCATCCGGAAAGCCCTGAGCCTCTAGGCAGAAACCAGCGTGTTTTCTGTACCGCACACCGCCTTTACCGACATCACTCTCAGTAAGGTAATTGCCGGTATACAATTGTACTCCAGGCTGAGTAGTCCAGAGATCGAGGGAACGACCAGATTTCGGCTCCCACACATAGGCTGCGCGACGGAGAGAATTAATAGCTTGGTTTGAGAGTACAAAGTTGTGATCGTATCCAATACCCACATCTCGAATTCGCGAGCCAATTGGGCGAGGCGAGGAGAAGTCAAATGGCGTGCTTTGAACCGGTGTCCGTGTGCCTAGTGGAATGAGGGTCTCGTCTACCGGTAGATAGGAATCTGCGATGATCTGAAGGTGATGACCAAGCACATCTCCGGAGTCATGACCAGCTAAATTAAAATATCCATGACTTGTTAAGTTGATTGGAGTTGGCTGGGTAGTAGTAGCCTTATAGTCGATCCGTAAAGCGTTGCTAGTATCGAGGTTGTAGCGCACCTCGACTGAAACGGTACCAGGATAGCCCTCCTCGCCATCTGGGCTCTCAGCGTAGAGAATGAGAGTAACTGAGTCAGGGGAGCTCTCAGTCGAAGCCCTCCAGTTTTTCCGGTCGAAGCCGTTGATTCCACCGTGTAGGTGATTCGGGGGATTATTAACGGCGAGTGTGTAATCTTTTCCGTTCAGGGTAAAATGGCCTTTGGCGATTCTATTCGCAAAACGACCAGTAATTGTGCCGAAGTAAGGGTGGCGGGTCTCATACTCTCTAAGCGAGTCGTATCCAAGAGTTACATCAGCTGTCTGTCCGTCTCGATCGGGTGCCTGAATTGAACGAATTATTCCTCCCCATGTCAAAATAGACACTGTCAATCCTCTACCGCTCGATAGAGTAAACTCACTAACAGCCTCGCCGTTGCTGAGGACTCCAAAGGGCGCGCTGACGATCGATGGCAAAGCAGTGTCTGAGTGTGGTGCTTGATGCATACGCGAACTGCAGCCTCCAAATAAAAGCAAGAGTAGCGACACCACTACACAGTTGAGAACTTGAAATCGAAACTCCATAGTAATCTCATATACTACGACAAAGAGGTGGTACGTAGAAGTCAGCTTCTCAAGTGATTACAAAGTGTCATATATATAACGCTTATGAAGCCGGTATCTTCTTTTGTGCGGGACGTCATCGACGAGTCTGAGGTGGCTCTCACAGCAATGGCTGAGGGATATCTCAATTTTTCAGCTTACGCAAAACTAATTCAGTCAGAGGTGCAGCGACGCGCGAAGCGGGAAGTGTCGGTTGGATCCATCGTAGTAGCGTTGTGTCGATATGAAATAGACGCGCGCAAAAAACATCGAATTACGCCGCAGGTGCGCGTTGAGAGTATCTCCACAAGATCCTCCTTAGTTGAAGTCACTTTCTCGAGGACCCGAGCCAATCGAAGCAAGCTCCGAGCGCTGCATGAAAATTCTCATTTAGTCGAAGCCGATATTTTAACCGTCACATCAGGAATACGGGAGATATCCCTGATCGTCCCGGCTGATCTCAAAGATGAGCTTCTGAAAGTGTTTAAAGGTGAGAAACCGACGTTACTAGTGGAGGGTTTGGCCAGTCTTACACTATGCTTTTCAGAGCGATATCTACACGTACCCAATACCATATTCGCGTTACTTCGCCCCTTGGCGCTCAACCGAATTAACATCGTTGAGGTAGTTTCAACCTATACCGAGATGACAATAGTGGTTGCCGAGCGGGACCTTCAAAGAGCGTTCGGGGTAATGAGTGGGCGTGCAGGATAAGAGTAGTCCGATGTGAGCCGCTATCCCACTGGGGTTGAATCCGCGCCATCCTTGATTCCATCTCCATCCGTATCAGCCATCTTTGGATCAGTGCCGTAGCGGATCTGCTCAAATATATCGTAGAGACCATCGTCGTCCTGATCGAGGCGAAGAGTCGATACGTGCTTGGGGTATTCGGTGAGAAGATAATCCACAAATACCTTGGCCATTGCCGTGTATCCTTTTGGCGTCGGGTGAATGTTATCGGAGGAGAGGAGGCGTTTGCTTACGGTATCGAGGCGAAGATCAGCGGGATGGTCGGCTGCGGATGAAGCTACGATCAGCGCGTTTAGCTCCTTGATCCAGGGACCCTGCGAGCCACGATTCGGAAACATTAACACTGCCGTGGTGGTAAGAGGGGCAAAGCCCGAGGCTTTCTTAACTTCCCCATCTATTATTAGCCGTGCGCGTTTGATGTTGCGTAGAGTCTTCGAGGCCGGCTCTTTTAACCAAAAATCGTTTCGGCCTATGTCAAAGACAACCAGATCAGCCCCGATTAAATCCTTTGCAGTTTGTGATGATTCAACTTTGGCGAATGCTCGCACAAGCGCGCGTATCATCGCGGTGGTCCTCAGTCCTGGAACGCCCTGGTTCACAATACGACCTTCGCTCAGGCTTGTCTGAGCTCTAAGGATATAGCCACCACTATTATTATTCTTGGAGTCTCCGATCCCGAACACCAGGCTATCTCCGATGACGACGATGGTAGCAACGCCATCACAGTTAAAATCAGGAAGGCGACCTATCTTTGGGCAGGCGTGCGAGCTCGGTAGAAAACACAGCATTGCCACAATCGATAGAAGATATCTCGTTAGACGCATATAGTTACAACCCATCACCACCCTGTTAGGTTCAGCTTCGGAATTTGCCAGTGCTCTTTTACGCTTACTAGCCCGAACGTTGCACGTTTGGGCTAGGTTCGGGTTAGGATGGCGGAGAGATTAGCAGAGACTCATGAAGCGCTGCAAATATCAGGATTACTGCCCGGAATGGTCCGCTGTTTCAACTTGTTACAGTGCTGTACTCGAGAGTGGCGGTCATATCTGGAGTTGCCCAGCACCCCGGCAAATTGATGCTAGCAACTTATTTCCTTCGCACACGATTATTGTGAATAAAATAAGTGATGCCCTCATTCGTCTTTGGTTGTTAGGCGGTTGGAGTAGGTGTCTTGAACCCAACTACCTCTACAAGGAGTCTTGCTATGAACTCAGTTGAGACAAATGCGACTCAATCAGATATGACAGAGATATCCGCTCAGTATGCCATGGCTGATGCAGGTCCGAGTATGAGTCAGACCGCAGTCTCTGCACCGGCTTCGAGCACCAGCCTCAATAATCTGGAGGCGTTAGTAATTCAAGCTCAGGAACAGGTCGCTGACATACCCCTAGACAACGGGGGGGCTTTTGAGAAAATACTGGGTGCCATCACAAACCTGGTCGCGACGCTGGTGACCCTTGTCTCCTCTCTAGTCGGAAAGTCTTCACGAGAGAGGGGCACTACAACCGAGAGTAAGAGTAGCGGTGCGACTCCTCAACTGGCAGACGCGGCTTTAGCGCAATCAGGGATGAAATCAAGTTCAGCCACCAAAGCCTCTCCTCCATCCAGCATTACGTCGGGTGCCGGTGGTACCAGCTCCCGGCCTCTTGCCGCTCCCGCGATTCCTGCGAAATCACACTTTAATGTTGTGAAGAGTGATCAAGGCATGGTTACTGTCCGAACCCTTGATGGGTTTGTCGTGCGAGCTGAGGGCAAAGACCAAGCCTGGTCAATCTCTGGTCCTGACGGTCGTTCCACTCGCATCTGGGGGGATCCGCACGTGACGGAGAGTGATGGTGATACATGGGATTTTACTAAACGGGGCACCTTCGTATTCGGCAAGAATAAAGCTACCGTTGAAGTTGTCCCAGCCGGGAATGGGCAGACATTCTCATCATGCCTTACCATCTATGCTGGAGATGAGCGGGTGACTATCGGCGGAATCGACACAAACAAACCTGTTATCATGGCAGTGAGTAATGACGGCAAACAACATGATGATGGTCTGGCTGATGGCACCGTATATCGACGCAAGCTCAACCAGACCGGAGAAGCCTGGACGACGACAAGTGGCACTAAGGTTGTGGTTATGAAGTGAGCACCCCCAAGGAAACCTCTCGCAAGATATTGAAGCGGAGGTCTCTAGGCGGAACATTGCACCAAAGCACGATGTTCGGGGTAGCAGATGCGTCGGTTATCAGGGTAGACGGGGGCTGGGAAAAAAGTTTCTTACTTTGTTCGGTCAATCGGCAAAAATCGGCGCGGGTCTCCCCCAAACAGAGGTCTCAGGGGAGCTAATTCATCGAGATCTATGACATACCCTGATGGCAACGGAATTGCTTAATCCCGTTTACGATAGTGGTGGGTTAGTGCAGGACGCGACACTTGGCCATAAGAAAGGCCGCCCTCCCGGAGATTTTAACGAGAGTTATCTCTATGATACGACGCCTGCACTTTGAGGAGGTTCAATCTCCGCCGCACGCCCTTAATCCAGCCGGGGAGATTGCGGACCCAAAAGACGATAAGGAGCGACAATCCCTCGCGCTTGAATTTAGAGAGTTGTTGGCGAAAGTTGGGGGTGGCGCCGCCTCACTGGTCGACCAATCAACGGCGCTTGGCCTTGCTCTTGCTCAAGCCATGCCGGCTGAGCGACTCGTTCACCAAGACCTCAAAAAGATTGATTCAGATCAGCTCAGTGACGAGGACGATCAATTAGATGTTCTTGATGATGGAGCTGATAGAAATAATCAGCCCGCGACCATCGAGGAAACCGAGTCCAATGAGATCCTATCCACCTCTGACAATGAAGTGGAGGGCGAAAGTGAAGCCGAGGTCTCTCAAGCCGAAGCAATACTCACTAAATCTGATTTGGTATCGGCGCAAGATGAGGTCTCTACTGCTACCACCTCAATTGTCGGAAAAGTGCTAGAGGCTGATATCCCACACGAGCTAACGCTGCGATTAGATAGTAACGCTGAAAATGAGACTGGTGCGCCAGCTCAGTCTGGTAATGATGAAAGTTATTTCCAGACTACCAGTGCCAATCAAGAAAAAGCCCAGGAAACAGCTGTTTTTCAGGGTCAGATCGAGCGTGGACCCGTAGTGGATTCGCGCATCAAGGTTGTCGATCACAAACAGGATGAGGCGAGTGAAGATGAGCTTGAATTGACGACGTCTTCGTTCGATTCGAACTCGGTCGATGTGGCGGATTCTCACCGGGCCTACGTCGATCACTCCGCATCAAAGGATAGGGAATTCAAGGAAGAGTTCAATCAGCCAGCATTCTCGCAAGCTCCGACGCAGGAGAGCGCTTCTCAGGAGGCTGATTCTCAGAAAAATGCCACTGGCCGCTACAAGATACTGGATAGTATGGCCGATACCGTTTCAAATCGAGCGATTGATGCGGGCCGTAAAGATGGTAAAGCAGATGGCGCCCAGCAAGTAATCACAAGCCCAGAGGCGATCTCGACTCCAGTCTCGAAGGGGCCGGTCATGCGTCCGGACCATAGCGTTCAGATGACGCTTTTACGCCAAGCATTCGAGAGCATACATCACGCTCGTCAGGAATCCCCAGAGGGTGGCCCAAAGCTCTCCAGTATGGCCGTTCAGGGCGCAGCAGTGACCTCCCAATCAAGGCGGTCTGAGGCGGATGTTGCAGCTCGGGGGCAGCGAGGACTGGCTAGGAGCCACGTCACACGGATGCTGGAACGTGTTGAGTCGAGCTTAAAAGAGGCGGCACGGGCTCGCGATGGAAAGACGATCTCGCTCCGACTAGACCCTCTAAACCTGGGCCGAGTTAAAGTTGATGTATCACTACGAGACGGGGGGCTGCATGCGCGCATAACAGCGGAAAATCAGCAGGTTATGACAGCGCTCCGGGATCATGCCCACGAGCTCCACGGGACGCTCAGAAAACTGGGGCTCAACGTCGACACCGTTTCTGTAACTGTTAGCGGCGAGACTACATCTGAGGAGCCCGCACACGGCGGCCAGATGGAAAACGGCAGTAGTTTCCAGCATGAAGGGCACAACCTGCCGCAGCAGTCAGTCCAAGTGCCTGAATTTAGGATTGGCAATGAACTTGCTGAGTGGAGAAGAGCCGGAGCTCCCGAGGAGATAAAGGCAGTGGATGACCACTGGGTAGCGTAACGGTTCAGGTGGATGACTATGGCAAATGATTTAGTGACTGGAGCAGTAGGTGGAGCCGCAACAGGGGTTCAGCTGACTCCCAAGAACAAAAACGAGCAGGTCGGAAAAGATGAATTTCTGAAGTTGCTTGTTACTCAGTTGAAGAATCAAGATCCAGAGGCGCCCATGGATAGTAAGGAATTCGCCGTTCAACTTGCTCAGTTTACACAGGTTGAAAAGTTAATTTCGATCGACGATAAGTTAAAAGCGCAGAGTGACGCCGCGAGCTTGGGTTCTATGGCTGGGTATCTTGGGCATCGAGTCATTCTTAACAGTGGGAATGTATCGGTGAGCGGTGGTCAAGGCGGGCAGATTCAGCTGGATCTCTCGAGAGCCGCAAGCAATGTGTCAGTTCAGTTTGTTAACGCGAATGGTAATATCGTTGGAGATAAACAGCTCGGCCCCATGGCAGCTGGAAAGCAATTTGCGGATCTCTCAGAGCTTACAGTTCCGGATGGCTCGTATCAGATCAAGGTGACGGCGATTGACCGAATTGGAGGAAGCAGTTTTCAGCCAATCGCATCGATCGCTGGAGTTGTTTCCGGCTTTATACCTGGACCGAGCCCTAAGCTTATAGTTGGTGGACGTGAAGTTGCAGTAGGCGATGTAAAAGAAGTGTCGGTAGCTAACCAAAGTTTTTAGCTAACGCTGGTTTTTTCGAGACAGGGACCGTCTCGTAGAGGTTGTATCTCAGGGAGGATAGAAAAGTCCGCGTTGTGAAGAACTAAAACCTCCTAGTCTGACTTTTACTCCGCGTATACGCGAGGTCGGGCTGGTTTTTTAAATGGAAGGTACACGTGCCAAGTATAATAAACGGATTATTCGCAGGTCGTTCAGGTCTCTCCAGTCATGGAAATGCGATTGCTGTGGCGGGTGATAACATCTCAAATGCGAGCACGATCGGATTTAAAGCCAATCGCGCTGAGTTCGAGACCATCATCGCGGGAGAGGGTGTTCTTGGTCGACAGTACGGAAGTGGTTCTACTGTATCAGCTGTAGCCACACTCTTTGAGCAAGGCACCCTTGAGTTTACGGGTCGTCCGCTCGATTTGGCCGTTGCTGGTAACGGATACTTCGTCCTTGCTAAAGGAGATGAGCGCTTCTATACACGCGCTGGTAACTTCAAACTCGACTCGTCGGGTTTCATAGTGAATCAGGAAGGACTAGCTGTTCTCGGATTCCCAGCAAACGGCAGTGGCGCTCTTGAGCCGGTAAATATAAACGCGATCCAACAGAATTCCGTTGAGACGAGCGATGTGTCAATTGCGGGAAATGTCAACGCTTCATCGCAGCTCGTCGATGTTGCAAACATCCCCGCCCCTGGAGTCGCTGTTCCACCCACAACAACCTATGCCGATCTAAATAAGTTTGCGGAATATTCGACGGTCGTCGATGTGTTTGACTCACTCGGTCAGAAGCACTCCACGACCTTCATGTTCTTTCACACTGGTGTCAACGAATTTACGGTTCGGGCCTATGTAAATAATGAAGATGTCGATCCTGTAGCGACCCTGACAAAGACGGGTTTTCCGAGGCAAGTCGGCCAGGCGGTACTCACGTTTGGCACTAATGGACAGCGTAGTCCGGCTCCAGTGCCCGGTACACCGGATATCACCTCGACTATTGCCTGGAATAACGGTTCGAATGCCAGCACAATCGATATGACTTTCAACCCGATGACTCAGTATTCGGCCAACTCAAATATTCTCTCAGTTTCGCAAGATGGAACTGGTGTTGGCTCGGTTCAGAGCTTGAGCGTGGGTGGTGATGGAAAGATCACTGCTCTGCTCTCGAACGGACAAAATAGCACCCTGGGTCAGCTAGCGCTGGCGACGTTCCCCAACCAAGAGGGGCTCTCCCGTGTTGGTGGTAACTTGATGGTAGCTTCGACCGATTCCGGAGAAGCAGTAATTGGTCGTCCTGAATCTGGAAGTTACGGAACCATCAAATCCGGTACGGTGGAACTCTCAACCGTTGACATCGCTTCGGAGTTCGTAAAAATTATTACGCTTCAACGTGGATTCCAAGCAAGTTCGCGAGTTATTACGACCATCAATCAGCTACTCAACGATATTATCCAGTTGGCTTAATAGGCAGTTGGGCAGTACGATGTCAGTATGAAGTTCTCTGACGACGAGCTGCGCACAAAAATCATGGCCCGAGATTCTCGGGCCATTGCCCGTCTCATCACCCGGATAGAAAGTGGCCATGCAGGTGCTCGGGCGCTGGCGGCGTCTTTGAGGAGGCCATCTGGGCGTGCACATGTTGTGGGCGTTACTGGTGCCCCTGGTGCGGGAAAATCTACACTGGTCGATGATATTGCGCTCCAATTTCGCGCCGGCGGGGCCACAGTCGCTATTATGGCGGTGGATCCATCAAGTCCCTTCACAGGTGGAGCAATATTAGGCGATCGAATTCGCATGAGTCGCGCCGCGGAGGATCCCTCAGTTTTTATACGAAGCATGGCAACTCGCGGGTCCCTGGGAGGCCTTGCAAAAGCGACCTTAGAGTGTGTGCATATACTCGATTCCGCTGGCTTCGATGTCATACTTCTTGAGACGGTCGGCGTGGGTCAGGCAGAGGTTGACGTGGTCAGGTCTGCCGACACCTGCGTTGTCGTTCTCGTTCCTGGAATGGGTGATAGTGTGCAGATTATAAAAGCTGGGCTCATGGAGATAGCTGATGTATTCGTTATCAACAAAGCCGACCGCGACGGGGCCTATGCTCTTGAAAAGGATTTATATACGCTTCTGTCGCTCGTCGAGCTACCCAGAGAGGCCTGGAAGCCTCACGTAATTCAGACTATAGCGACTACTGGTTCGGGAGTTGAAAAGGTTGTTGAAGCGGCGAAGGCGCATGTCGCCTGGCTTGATTCCTCGCCACAGGGGTACGCACGGAGAGTCAAAGTGGTTTCTCAGACGATTCTAGCTCTTGCTTCAGAATGGATCGCGCGAGAAGCCTTAGAGGGCACTGAGAAAATAGTTGCGAATCTAGCTTATGAGTGCGTAGCGCGCTCGAAGACTCCAATTGAAGCTGTGGAGGAATTGGTTCGACAAAAGAGGGTTTAGTATTTATTAGTAAAGTCTCGGCAAGCGAATTGACTCGTGACCGGTTCGGGCGCCGTGTGCCCGTACCAAACGGGAGTTACCTGCTCAGCTCCTTTACGACGATGTTACTCATAATCTCGCTCGTGCCTCCACCAATCGGCATGAGTCGTAAATCACGCCACCAGCGCTCTGGGAGAAATTCGGTGGTGTATCCGTAGCCTCCGTGAATTTGAATTGCTTTATCCGCGATCCACACCGCTTCGTCACACATGAACCGCTTGCACATAGCGACATATGTTTTGCAGTCCCTACCTGAATATAAAAGATCGAGCGCATGATGAGCCAATGACTCACCGAGATAGATCTTTCTTCGCATCTCTGAGAGATATCGAGTGATGACGGGGAATTCCTCGATTTTCTTACCGAACGCCTCACGCTGATCCGCGTATAGGATAGACGCCTCATAGCACTTGCGCGCCCCAGCCAGAGAGGTAAGGGTAAGCATCAAACGTTCCCAATTTAGGTTTGATGCAGCTTGTGTCCAGCCCTCTCCAATCCTACCGAGGATTGCGGATTCATCAACCTCGACGTCCTCAAAGACCAACTCAGCTGTATCTGATGCATGCCAGCCCAATTTGTCGAGGGTCTTAGAAACCCTAAACCCCTTGGCCTTGGCGTCAACGACAAAAGTGGTGAAGCCCCCGTATCCAGCGTTTGGATCGGTTTTTGTGAGAACGAGAATGAAGTCAGCGCGAGCTCCATTCGTAATAAAAGTTTTAGAGCCATTGATAGTCCACCGAGAACCCTTCTTTGTCGCGATGGTGCGAATTCGAGCAAGGTCACTTCCCGCCCCGGGCTCCGTGAACGCGTAGGCACCTATTGCCTCTCCCTTCACAGCTCTCGGTAGCCAGGTCTTCTTGGCTTCAGTGGATCCAAATCTCTCGAGACCATGGCTGATTACGAGCGAGTGCATGTTCACGGCTACGGTAAGACCGACCGAGGGCAGCTCTCCAAATGTTTCGCACCAGGCTCCGGCGAGCTTGTAATCTCCTCCTATTCCTCCGTATTCCTCCGATATCAGGAGACCGAGATAACCGGCATCGCCCAGCAGGGAGAACACGTCGTTTGGGAAATGCCCCTTTTTTTCCCATTCGGTTATCTTCGGGGCTATCTCCTGCTGCGAGAGCTTGCGCACTGAATCAATGAACGCCTCATGTTCGGCGTAGTATGGGGAGCCTCGCATCTATAACCTCTCAGAGATTACTTCGGCTATGTCGCGAACATCGAGACGTCTCTCGTTATTAGTTAGTTTAACTCCATCTTCCATCATCTGCATACAAAAAGGACACGCGGTCGCCACAGTTGATGCCCCCGTATCGGCGGCCTCTTGAGCTCTCATGGAGTTAACTCGCTCTCCTATCTTGAGATCCATCCAAAAATGACCACCGCCAGCGCCGCAGCAGAGACCTTTTTCGCGGCTGCGATCCATTTCAATGATACGAAGTCCCTTGATCGATTTGAGACTTTGTCGCGGCGCTTCATACTCATTATTGTAGCGGCCTAAGTAACACGGGTCATGAAAGGTCACGTCACGTAGGCCCCCCTCTCTGAGAGGGATCTTATCTTCTGCAAGGAGTCGGCGCAGGAGCACTGAATGGTGAATAATCTCCGGCTCACGACCCTCTCCGAGGTTTCCGAATTGAGGATACTCATTCTTAATCGTGTTAAAACAATGCGGACAATTTGCAACAAGGACTTTGAACGACACCGACTTGAGCAGCTCTATATTCTGCTTCGCGAGCGTCTGAAAGAGGTTCTCTTCGCCAAGTCTTCGGGCCGGATCGCCCGAGCAACCTTCCAGTGACCCCAGCACGCCGAATGAGAGACCAGCTTTCTGCATAATAGCCACGAGAGATTTGGCTATTTTCTGCTTGCGAGGATCAAATGCCGAGACGCAGCCAACCCAGTAGAGATAATCGACCGTGTCTCCAGGTTGCAGAACCTTTACCGAGAGCCCATCAAGCCACTTGGCTCGATCCTCTTGGGGGCCGTAAGGATTGTTGCGGCTTTCGAGGGAGCGAAGAGTGCCCTGCGCCTCGTGCGGCAATTGCCCCTCCATCATCGTCATGTAGCGGCGGTTGCCGACGATTTGATCGACGTGATTGATCCCGACCGGACAGGCCTCGACGCATGCCATGCAGGTGTTGCATGTCCAGAACACATCGGGGTCTATGACATCACCTGATATCTTGGCATCGGCGCGACCACCCAGATTGCGAGAAGCGTTCTGCACAAGCGCACTGAGAGACCGATACGAGCCGTCAGCTCTGTATCCGTCGTTTTCCTGCCGAATTGCGTTAAAGGGAAGAAGAACCCTCTGCGAGAGGGCCTGATCAAGCGCTTGAGCTACTTGCGGCAGCTTTGAGTTCCCATATTTTTTCTCCGCGTGGAGAGCGAAGGCGTGATTCCTCGTGTCGAGAATCATCCATTTGGGCGAAAGAGGCTTACCCGAAAGATACGCAGGACACACCTCCTGACACCGACCGCACTGTGTACATGCGTCAAGGTCGAGCAGATTTTTCCATGTATAATCCTTGATTGTGCCCAGCCCTAAGGAGAATTCCTCGCCACTTTCCATCATTTTTTCAAGATCACCAATAAAGGGAAGAGCGCCCTTAGCTCTACGCGTACGCGAAAAGAAGAGATTGAGGGGACTTGAGAGCATGTGAAAGAATTTAGTGTAGGGGAATAGGGCCACAAAGGCGTAGACCGTTAAAGTGTGAAACCACCACATCAGAAAGTGGGTCGTGCGGGCTGTACTGGTCGGAACAAACCAAATAGCTTGGGCGAAAAGCCAGCCGACAGGTGAGTAAAGTGCCCACGGGTCGTTTGTGACATGAATTCTAAGCCCCTCGAGTGCGTATCCCTGCACTACGAGCAGTCCCAACATGCCCAAGATGAAATCATCATTCTTCGTGTTGTGCGCCGCGCCAGCCACCTGAATGTAGCGGCGATGCCAAAAGTAAAGAAGTCCACCCAGGAGCAGCATTCCGAATACATCACTGAATACAGTGACCCAGAGATAGAAGGTGCCTTGGTAGATCTTAATTCCGAGATCGTGGTGAATGAACACCATCGTCGTGGTGAAGAGAAGAACCAAGAATCCAAGATATACCAATAGGTGAGCGATCGCTGATCCGCTGGTGCCACGGGCTACTTTTTTTTGAAATAATCCGCATTGAATGATGTCATCAAGCCGCCACAACCAATCTCCGAGGTATTCCGGCGCTGGTTTTCCAGAACGCCATAGTTCGGTGCGGCGAAGAATTCCATTGACGCCGATAGCAAGGCTCACAATAAGTAGTCCGTACAGACCCACTACATTACCCAGGCCATTGACATTCCACATTATTTCGCGAGTTGCATTCATGCTGACTACGTTATCGGCATCTGGAGCGCCACACCAGCGGTATTGATCATGGGAGTGGCTAGGATGCCGTGCAGTATATCTCCGTCTTGGCCTGGCTGGATGTTCTCAGCAGGATAAGCTGACGATGCTCCGAAGATACCCACTCTTGTAATAATATCGCGTGCTTAAGTCTGCTCAGAGTAAGGCATTCCACAGCTGAACCGGTTGTCGTTCCTGCCGCATCTACAAACTAAGGGGTGATCTACTCTTCGTGTGCCACGCTGTGCGCCCTTACGTGGCACTGCACGAAACGGACGAGGAGCTCGATACCGCCATTTGGCACAAGAGACTTCGTGTTTCGCAACGGAGTTCCGGTGTTTAACAAGGCCGGTCATGTATTAAGGATTATATGGATTCAGAGACCGAGACATCTTCAGCCGCGCCTGACCAGCAGGATAAATTGCGGGAGAAAGAATCGACAGCTACATCCATCTCTGCAGCTTCCGCTACGACTATCCTCGGCACGGGAAAAGTCGAGGTGAGCGCCCAAACCATTACGAGAATGATGGGCATGGCGTCTACGACTGATCTGAAAATTCTTGAGGGACGAATTGATCTGCTGACTTCAAAAGTCTCAAGTCTATTGATGAAAGTCGACCGGGTGTTAACTATGTTTAGTTCAGTGCCGACCCCGAGTGACATCAGTCGTCTGGAAATTCAGTTGGGGTCGCTCAAATCAATGCTGCGTGAAGCTCTTGATGCCGTAAGCGTATCCACTCCCAAGACAACGCTGTCAGAGAGCGCAAATGCTGCCGAGGAGCAGAATCGGAAATTGTTGGAGGGCGTTCGATCAAGCTCCGATTAAGTCTGTCGATAATGCTTTAAAGTTTTGGAGAAGGGTTATGGCAAGAAAGAAAAATTCAGATGCAGCAGTTGCGACGGCAGAAACGCCCTCGCCACTTAATGCACGGATTGAAAAAGCCAAGGTGGGTAAGAAGTATGTTCTGGATCTCAAAGTAAACAGTCCAGCATCCATGACATACCTTGGAGCAGACAGCTTCGATTCGGCCCCGGCTATTGTAAGGCTTTCTAAGGTAAAAGGTCTTGACGTTATCGCGATAACTGATCTCTACAGCGGAGATTTTGTTGACCGAATGGTGAAAGCTGCCCAAGGGTCGCCACTTACAGTCATCCCGGGCGTAAGCCTGCGGTGCAGACTCGGGGTGTGTGATGATGTGATACTTTCGTGTCTCTTTCCTGAGAGTACTACCTCGAATGATATTCATGCGCTTCTGAAGCGCTTGTCTGTTCCAATGAGTGCCCGAGGGAGCGCAACCCACATCGTTTCAAACGCCATAGCTGAGATCCTGGAGGAGGTCGAAGCCCTTCACGGGATAGCAATCCCCAGTCGTATCGACAAGACGCCACATCGCTTGTCGGTTTTGGGTGAATTGGTTGAGAATTATGGATTCAGGACGTTTGATTTAGCATATCTAACCTCTGAAGAGATCTTCAAGAAGAGATGGCCTAAGGATACATTCCACCTATTTTCCTTCTCAGACGCGAATGCTTTAGCCCAGATTGGTAGTCGTATAGCTCGCGTCAGATTGAAGGCCCCCGGTTTCGCGGGTATTAAAGAGGTCATGGCCCGTCAGGCATCGCTTCGATAGTATTTTCTAAAGTCCGTAGCTAAATCCCAGCTTTTGTAGAACGCTGTCGATTCGCGGATGCACATCATAACAATACCTCTGTTGATGTACTGGAAAAGCCTTACCGGTTTCACTGTGCTCGCCGGGAAAAATGACCGGGATAGTGTTCAATTTGAGCTTGATTCGTGGTAGGAAGCTTCAAGATATGCTCTGTACAAAAAGGAATTTATTGAAATGCTTTGAGAAGAGGGTGGTGATGTTAATTAAAGATATCTGTGCTCAACTGCTATGTGTAGTTGTATCCATCAGCTTTTTGGTCGGTTGCCGAGCGGCCCCCGCCCCAGACGCAGGATTTATCTCGGATCCACAAGACCTCGCGCCAGATTCAAAGATGCCATTTGACGGTGTCTGGTTCGCGCCGGGCGTGGACCTTGCGTCATTTAACTCGGTGTATATAGCTCCAATTGATACCTCGCATCTTTTGAAATTAGACTGGTGGGACACCTGGAATCTCGCGCCGGGGGATGAGCAGCAACAAGCTAAGCGTCTCGCCGACTATTTCTCTGAGAGACTTGCGGAGGCATTTGAGGCACATGAAAAGAGAAAGCTTCCGGTTGTATCAGCGCCCGCTAAAGATTCTTTGATTGTGGAGTTGGCCATCACCGAGGTGGTGCCGACAAAGACATGGCTTAACACTATTGGATATGTTGCTCTCGGCCCCCTTTCACAGGGAACAACAGCCTTTGAGGGTCGCTTGCGAGATGGTGCGTCGCAAGAGGTGATTGCTAAATTTAAGGATCGCGAGTACGGACAGATGGATGTTGTGAGTATTGCTGACTTCGCCTGGTATAAGCACTCGCAACACACAATCGGGGTGTGGAGTGATGATATCGTGAAGATATGTTTTCGTGCTCCCAATGAGTCGATTGCCCCGATGTCCACAGTGACCTTGCGACCTTGGTGATATTCGGAAAGAAGCATGCGGTATTGGTTGGTAAAAACGGAGCCTGAGGTCTATTCAATCGACGATTTGGCGCGTGATAAAAAAACGCTGTGGACCGGAGTAAGAAACTACCAAGCGCGCAATTTTTTGAGGTCGATGAAGCGCAAAGATGCGGTGCTCATCTATCACTCTAACGCTGAACCTCCAGGGGTCGTAGGGATCGCTGAGGTAAGAGCCGAGGATCGACCAGATCCGACGCAATTTGATCCTAGCAGTGAGTATTTCGACCCGAAGGCTACTGAGAAAGAGCCGCGCTGGTTTTGTCCAGAGGTCTCCCTCGTTCGCAAGTTATCTCGTCAGGTGTCGCTCGATCAGTTGCGGGGTAATAAGAGCCTCAACGGGCTCATGTTGTTGCAAAAGGGGTCCCGATTGAGCGTGATCCCTGTATCTGAGCAGCACTTTCGTGCCATCATCTCTATGGGATGTGATACCGAGCGGCGTTGATACTCGATGGGTGAGAAGATAACTATAAAAACGGCGGCTGAGATTGAGCTCATGCGGGAAGCTTGCCGAGTTACGGCCACTATTCTGGATGAGGTTGGTGATATAATTCGGCCAGGAATCAGCACTGAAGAGATCAATACGTTTGTGCATCGGCGGACACAAGAGTTGGAGGCGATTCCCTCCCCTCTGAACTATCGAGGTTTTCCAAAATCGGTTTGTGTCTCGCCCAATGATGTCATATGCCACGGTATTCCCGGACCTTTTACCATTTTGAATGCCGGGGATATCGTCAATGTAGATGTGACTTCCTATAAGCATGGCTTTCACGGTGATTCCAGCCGAATGTATTTTGTAGGGGGGCGAGAGGCCTGCTCGGAGGTCGCTCAACATCTGGTCGAGACTGCTCGTCAGGCCCTTTTTGTTGGTATAGGAGTAGTGCGACCGGGGGCCAAGATAGGGGACATCGGCGCGGCGATTCAGGAATTCATCGATTCGACCGGAAAAAACTACGGCATAGTGAGGGAATACACCGGTCATGGATTAGGACGCAATTTCCATGAAGCGCCTCAGATAATCCATACGGCGCGACGTGGCACGGGCAGCGTCATCAGGGCTGGCATGACATTTACAATTGAGCCCATGATTAATGCGGGGTTAGCCAAAACGTCTCTGTCCAAAGTAGACGGATGGACCGTACGAACTGTTGATGGCTCCCTTTCGGCACAATGGGAACACACCGTGGCAGTTACTGATAGTGGGTGCGAATTGCTGACCGCGAGTCCTCGCGAACTCTTTTAACAACTGAAAATTTCACACTGCCTCATCAAACTATACGTAGCTTTGTTCAAGAAAGATTATTCCTCGTCCTCATTATCGGTTGAGTCTCTCAAGATGGCAAAGCGCTCCATTCCCTGAGATTCAACCACGAGCCGAACCCCTTTTTTTGCGTCAACCTTGTCCACGGCTGCCTTGAATTCATCGATATTTTCGATGCTCTTGCCATCGATGCTCACGATAATATCACCTATTTGAAGGTCTGCATCTGCCGCCAACCCTTGCGGGTCCACTTGGGTTATAATGATACCCTTGGTGCGCTGCGTTCGCGGTTTGCGCTGAGAATTCTCATCGAACTCTTCCACTGTTAATCCAAGGTTCTCGACGGCACCATCTGGCTGCGTCTCTTGGTCAACAACCTGCGCTGGGAGTTCCCCGATAGTGACAGTCCGGACATCTTTCTTGCCAGCACGAATAATCGTTACCTCGGTATCAGTGCCTGGTTTGATGCTGGCGACGAGGTTGCGCAGTTGATTCACATTCTTGATGCGGTCCTTGCCGAGCTGAACAATAATATCACCCTGCTGCAACCCTGCCTTCTTTGCAGGGCCCTTCGGATCAACATGCCCGACGAGCGCTCCTTCAGTCTCTGCGTAGTTGAAGGACTGAGCGAGGTCTGGAGTTAAGTTCTGTATACCCACGCCAAGCCAGCCGCGAGTCACCTTTCCATTTCTGATTAGGCTGTCTAACACCTGCTTCGCCATGTTGATCGGAATAGCGAAGCCGATACCCATGTAGCCTCCAGACTTAGATACGATAGCGGTGTTGATACCCACTACCTCACCACGAAGGTTCACGAGTGGACCACCGCTATTACCGGGATTAATCGCGGCGTCAGTTTGAATAAAGTCCTCATATTGGGCTCCTCCTGAGAGAGCGCGCCCTTTCGCTGAGACAATGCCAGCGGTAATCGTATTGTCGAGCCCGAAGCTCGCTCCAGCGGCGACAACCCACTCACCAATTTTGAGCTTCTCTGAGTCTCCCAATCGAGCCGGCTTAGGCAGGCTCTCCTTAACTTTTATTTTGATCACGGCGAGGTCTGTTCGAGGATCCGTGCCTACCACTTTAGCTTTGACCGTGCGCTCGTTGCTGAGTCGTACACTTACTTCGTCGCTCTCACCGATTACGTGGTTGTTAGTAAGGATATGGCCCTGCTCATCAACGATGACGCCGGTGCCGAGACCCCGTTGTGGAACTGGTGCCATTTTGTCTAGGAAGTCATCTCCAAAAAAATCCTTGAGGGGATCCTTCCCTTTTGTCGATTTACTTTTTCTAGGCTTACTCTCTGTTGAGATAGTTACCACTGAGGGGGTGATTGTCTCCGCTACATGCTCGAAGGCAGCGGAGAGATCCTCCGCAATTTTCGCACCCGGCACAGTGGTAGAGTCCTCCGCTAGAGCGGGATTGGGGCGTGTAAGAGAGGGAGCCAGAAGTCCCATGCAGACGAACAAGGTGGCTAGGGCTTTCACGTGAGATAGTCGTGAGGTGGTTTTCATTTGTAACATCTTCTGCTTACATTCTAACGAATCGGTTTGCCACGCTAGGTGTCGGGGCACAGCTTTCTTCACTTTAAGTAGTACACTACAGCGAAGGTGCTTACGATCGAGTATCATGAATGACGAAAACGTGAAAGGAATATTCATGCTGTACCATGGTTGATTTACCGCAGATCATATATCTTCATGGGCTGGGTTCTTCTCCAGAATCAGCCAAAGCTCGTTTAGTAGGCGACCACTTCCGCTCTCGTGGTCATACGGTTCATACTCCTTCGCTTGCCCGTCCATCTTTGGAGAAACTTTCGGTGCGGGCAGTTGTGTCGCATGTCACTTCACTCGTTCAGCAGGTGGCGACTGGCCACGATCTCTTTGTGGTTGGGAGTAGTTTTGGTGGGTTTGCCGCCGCGCACGCCTACCAGGTATGCAGTGAGGAGACTAAGAGTCGGATTCGAGGATTGGTGTTGTTAGCTCCAGTATTGTATCCGTGGCATCGGACGCGAGGCCTATTGACGCCGGAAGTGGAGCGTCAGTGGCGCGAGCAGGGGGTATATCCGATCACGGAAAGCGCTACTGGTAAGAACGTTTTAGTGCACTATGAATTTATTGAAGAGCTTCGCACCTACGACTCAGACGCGGTAACTCTTGGAGTACCGACTTTGATTATGCATGGCACGAAAGATGTAGTTGTATCTCACCACCAGAGTGTTGAGTTTGCCGCCCGACGGCCCTCTGTTGAACTCATACTTACACCTGATGACCATCAACTGTTGGCCGAGCCTGTAACGCTTGTCAGGCGGATCGAGGGCTTTATCAACTCTAACTCCCTGGTTCAGGGCTCCTAAATTCGCTCTACCTCAACGGCCCCTGCATGCGATAATAAAGGGTATATGTTAGCCCTAGCTCGCGCTCGTTTGATCGCCTATGTCATCGTGATAGTGGCTCTTGTATCCCTACTCGCCTTTGGTCAGAACGGTATCTTAGCGAGTGTTGGTGGGCGGAAAATAAAGATATTCCAAGCCCCACGAGAGGGTGATGTAGCACCGCTCCAGCAGGCAGACGCTTTAGATGAGTCCATTGAAGACCCTCTGCGGTCACCCGCAAAACCTGAAAAGGACCAGGATTTTGATTTTAATGCCGCACTTAATGAGCTCTCGAATAATGATTCAGACCCTGCAGTAGAGGGTGCCAAGGTAGCAAATCCGACCCCAGTGCCGACCTCAAGCGTGGGGTCCTCAGGCGCGCTTAGTGGAACCCAAACTGAGCAGAATGATGCTGGCGATGGCCGGCAGGTGTTCGCAGACCTCGCGACAACTCCAGTTGATGTGGGATCGGCACAGGGCTTCATGGGAGGGGTGTCCGTCCGCTCGAATTCACTAGGCCTTGAAGTAGCACTCCCGACTCCCCAAGTTACGCCGCAGAGTGGGCGAGAGTGGGTGAGCGGACAGGCGCGCGGATACACAATGCTTTACGCAATGCAGCCGGAGGCGCGGCAGGTCGTGGAAGTTAATGTGCAGACCCTTCTCTCGGCTCGAATACGGGAACCGTACATTGGTGTTCTTATTGATGGCACCTTTGGACGGGACTTCTCTTATTTGAAGAATATTATAACTCGTTTGTCGAGCGAGGGTCGTGCGCTCACAGTAGTGCTTTACCTCTCAAATGGCCCCACTATGCGTGAGTGGAGAACTACTCCGATTAGCGCTCTATTCTCGCGGATAAATCCAGAGGAGTTTAGGCAACGTATCCGACGTGATCAGTCTCTGCGCAATCAGTTCGCTGCTGTGGCGGTTCAGGCCCGCGATATCTTCTCGTACAATCTAACACAGGGCCCTGACAACAGTAATATCGCCATAGTGATGTTGGAGGATAATCTTGATGTTGCTTCCTATCGCGCGATGCGGGAGATCGCACAAGAGCAGCTCGACAGCATAGCAGGGTTCGTTCGCAATCCATGCATTGGGTGCTTCGAAGGAAATGATGACGCGACTCTCGGAAATCCCCGTGAGGAGCATGGACTCGAGCGCTTTAGCCTCCTTCAGCGTGGTGATGGATTCAGTCTTGATGGAACCGGATTCCGATATCCGAATAGTGACTCCTTGGGAATTTCACCTGCTGAACTTTCAACGGTTATGGTATCGTCGTACGAAAGAGGTTTGCGGTATGTGGGTCTGTGGCGACATGTATGGCAGGGATTGGGGGAGTCAACTGACAAACCTCATCCTGAGGACCGAGTATTCGAATCATCAACTCCTGATCAACAAGAGTTTGAGGTGCAAACTCTACGCTCGGGTCTTCGCGCAGAATTCGCTGACAGTCCCGATTCATAATGAGAGGTTCTGTGCATGAATCGTGAAAAGCTCGATTCTCTATTATCTGAATTAAAGAATAGCGTGGAGAGATCGTCAGAGGGGCATCTGTTTCCCCTAAACGCGGCTGTAGTTAGCGTTTCCGCGCAGCGTGACGTGCGAAGATCCATGGATGACAAGATTCCAGACAAGGAATTAGATCTGCTGGCGTTGCTCGACGCGACCTCGGTGAGCGCATCACTCGCGGTGAAAAATGTATCGAGGGCGCATAGTGATACCACCGGGATGACAACAGCCTTAGTAGACCTGTGGGGGCAAGCCGAAGCGGCGCGTTGTCTCTGGTTGGATCAGCACACCCTCTTCTCGGGCGAGGCGGCTCGGGAGCGCGGCGAAGCTCTGCGCGAGACGGCTCGATTGCTTGCCCCCGAGGCTATTTCGCTGGCGATCCGGTTGGGCGAGCCGGTCGTGCAATATGTTGAATTTGTTTCAAAAGTCGTCACGTAGGAACAGCTTCGCACTTGCTAAAATTGTTGAGATTCCGAGAGCTTGACCGAGATGGTAGTTGTGATACCCTCTGCCACTCTCAAAAGGCGGGGTTGATGTGTCCTCTAAAGGCCTCGAAGTTGAGCTTTAAGCGAGATAATATATCTCGGTGGCGCCATGTAGCGAGAGCATCAGCTCCTGTGAGGGTAAATCACACGAACAGTGAGGATCTAAAGGCTTGGTAGATGTAGTTATGAGCACCAAATTTGTTTCAGCGGAAGCAGCACGCGAGG
>Ga0214923_10001804_pt1 | contig 29776 bp, 20 predicted proteins | sample LL1510_MetaG_FD_177993 | JGI IMG/M metagenome (GOLD analysis project Ga0214923, IMG submission 177993) | Freshwater microbial communities from Lake Lanier, Atlanta, Georgia, United States - LL-1510 | ecosystem: Environmental > Aquatic > Freshwater > Lake | place: USA: Georgia | collected...
CATCAAAAACTTGCATAATATATCTACACATGCCTTGTTTATTTTGCGTGTTTGACCATTTGCAGTTTCATATGTTATATTGCTCAAACATGATGCATCTTTCTCAATACATGATATTAAATTCGGTATCGTTTTGAAATGTTTCATAATTGCAATAGCTGTGACAGAACTTATTCCTGGAATTTGTGATATCATAATTTCACCAATATTATCAGGGTTTATATTCTCCTTCTTTGCCTTTTTTATTACGCTACAATAACTAGGGATGCTGTTTTCATTTGTTGTTGAAATTTCTTTGTTGTTTTCTTTTTCTGAATAAAACGATGGTTTATTTGTTTTTTCTAACTTTAACAGCGTATTACAAACAAAAATAGCAGTTTCATCTACATTAAATGTTCGTATAACCGAAAACCCTTTGTGATAATTGAGAGAAATCATTGCTGAATAAACTGACAAATTGAAGTGTGTAACAATGTCTCCTTCGATCAAATACATAATGTTATGATTGTGTAAACTAAGGCCATTTAATCTATATGATTGTTCATTATAACGTCCATCTTTTATACTAGATAACAAATCATTCACTGATTTTCTCTCAATTATCAATAAATCTTTATCTCCTCCTTCTCCGTCATATCCTAAATAAACAATATCTCCAAGATCTAGAGGTTCGATTTCAAATGTTATATTGTTAAAATGAGGGACGTTTTTTATGTAATGATTCATTTTTTGGATCAGTTCGTGCTCTCTGTTATCTATCTTTAGTTTCATTGAATCATATAATACAAAAGTATTAGATGATTTTTAAATTATATTATTTTTGTTTGTATTTAATGGATCATGTGCATACGATGAACCTGACGAGGTCCAAGCGTATAATCACACCTCAACGGAGCAGTAGAGATAGTCCTTGCGAGAATGTGTCTCGTAGAATGTATCCCTACAACGCGAGAAAGACCAGTCTTCTTGTTTCCACCACAAGTAGCACGAGTTACTAAAGATGCTTGATGACGCGCCATTTTCGAACCAGACATTAACACCATTTATATATATTGAAAAGATATAAATTATATTCACAAGAAATAATTATATTTATATAATAAATTAAAACCTTTCTAAATTTAGTCATTAAACATGTTTTTGTCTATAAAATCTGTTAGTTTCTGGCTTATTAATGTCATATTGGTTGTTAGCACGCGTTCTGTTTCTAATACTATGGCTATATCCTTCAACCCAGGTAATAACTTTGATAGAGGATTTGCTATAGTTGGTTTAAAGGGTCCAAGTATTACTGATCCAGATACATCAGTATATAATATTTTACCTGTATCCTCGTCTACCTTTCCACTAATTATGATTTTATTTGATGAAATATCCACATAATAATTACCCGATGCATCCAAAGGAAAAACACCTGAAACTATTTCAAGCGTAATTAAATTTTTACTTATTAAATTTTTAACCAACCCATGAAATCTAATTTTCCATTTTTCAGAATTTTCACCCGAAGCATTATAATGCATACAAAATGCAAGAGCTACAAAATATGTAGCATCCTCAACTCCGCAACTACATAATTTTGTTTTATCGACTCTTGATAATTCAAGTTTTCTAGTCAGCAAACATTTATACGTATGAACAAATTTATTCAGAAAATCACTAGTTATATATCCACCTTTATCCCAAATTTTTAATATCTCCTTTGTCATAGATACAAATTCAATAACTGCATTTTTTTTGTTACTACGTGTTTTACCTCTAGAAGTTCTGATATTGTTGAGTTTTCTGAAATCTCGCGATCGTTTATCCTTGTCAATTGAAATCTCAGATATTCCACTATCAGCATCAGATTCACAATGTTCTGACAATGACGAATAAGATGTAGCAGAATCGGACTCTGTATCAGAATATGAGGAAGAGTCAGAGTCAGATTCTAAAGAGTCGCTGCATGATTCTGAACTTGAACTAGAAGACTCGTGTTTTTTATATACATCCGCACACCCATGTTTTTTATGTTTCGTCATTTTATTCTTTTTCGTCATTTTATATTATATGAATGTAAATAAATAATTAAACCAAACACATGTTCCCAGAGAATCTCTAAATTTAAATATTATAAATAAACAAATATATCTGTAATAAACCTTTTTATAAAAATTTATTACAATGGCGTGTATGTCTAAATGTATGTATTTTGTATTACACGAGTTATTTACACGTCATTATTGTTGCAATCTTGGCATATTTTTCCAAGTTCAACATAACGATCGCGTTGTTCTTGTGAAAGCGTTTTGAACTTTCGTATATGCTTGTTTGTCAGGTTTATGTTCTTATTATTATATGTTGAATTCAACGACGTCTCAAACACCTGTGCACCTACCTCAGTGAGAAAAATCTGATTTGTCTTGTTATAAAACAATACAGGTTCGTCCTCATCATTTAAATCAACAACACCACAACTACAATGTTCGACATGCTCAATATCAATACCTTTTTTACAACGAATATCTGTGTCATCTATATCACTCAAATAATCTTCAAAAAAAATCTTTGCCTGTTCTTTATTTTCGAACACAAATAATTTTGGCGGGTTTATTTGTATAGGAGTATATCTCTTCTGGGTTGCTGGATCTTCGTATGCCTTGTACTCATTGCATCCTTCGTGTTTACAATGTACTATTATATATTTCACCATTGTTATTATTTATTGTTATAATTCTAGATTGTTTTTATCTAACATATTTGCCAGTCTTTGCAAACGAATCCACAATAAAAATTATGAATATACCTAGGAATGAATATAACACGACCTCCTCAGTTACATTGTTCGTTCTCTCGTCTTGTTGTTCTTCTAATAGGTTTATCATATAGTTTATTTTGGTCAAGAGTACGTCATTTGTATTAATTTCTGACATGTTCGCTGATTGCTGTCTATACCCAGGAATAACCTTGTTATAATACTCGTCATTCTTTTTAGCCGTACCATAAACAGACTTTATGTTGTTCATATCCAAATTACTATCTTCATAAATGGGGCGCGGCGGGCTTCCCGATACACGATAAGTCTCCTTACCCTTTGTTCGTTCTTCTGTTTTTTCAACACCTGACGAAATTGGTGGTGGTGGAGGTTTGAAATCATCTAAATTATTACCATCTTCTGATTCACCAGAATTATTATGTATTTCCTCTAAAGCATACTTTACACGCTGATTATCTCCACCACCCAAATCATGTCTCTTCTGAGTTTTATTATGTGTTAATGTTCGTTTTTTTTCAATCAAACTATTAATCGATTCATCATTTGTTTCATTGAAAGGAGCTGCACTCATCGCTAAAGACATTCTTACTAAAAAATAAGATAATAAATTACAAAACTAACTGATTATTATATTTGATTATTCTATATGGACAATAAAAGTATATTAGCCGGGATGATAGTTCTTTTAGTAGTAGTTTTTCTTACACAATCCAAAACATTCAATCGTTTGATAGATACCAGCATAGGAAGGGTTGTTTTGTTGTCAATGGTTTTACTTGCCAGTTATGTTCATCAGCTTTTAGGAGTAATTGTTGTTTTTTTTATTATTATTATGGTTAATAAAACTGATATTTTAGAAGGTTTCAGTGGAGGTGAACTTACACCAAGTGATCTAGGATCCGAAACTACTTCCTATAAAAATCAGGGCAAACAAATCGAGAATGTCGACCTGAGAGCTCGCGAAATGTGTATTCAAAAGGGTAAGGATTCAAAGTGTATTCCTGTAGACAAGGAGGAATGCACAAACTGCGAAAACATTTCTCCCAGTGAACCAGCCGAAAAATTCGCTGCTTTTTAATTGTATGTATTGTATATATAAATAATGAGGACAGAAATAATAATAGCGTTGTTGTCGATCTTCATCATTCTCTGGAATAGTAGTGTTAAAGAAGGTTTTACGCCTTCGATCAACCAGACTTTCAGGAAGCAAATGCGGTCGCTTCGGTTGTTCTCTGATGGTTTCATAAATGAAACGAAATTTAGAAATATGTTTCGTAGAGTTGGTATACTTTAAAGTAAACGCTCAAATAACTCCAAAAGTAGTTACAAATTAATATATTGTTTTTATATAGTATACATGATAGGTGATTTTTTCAGTAAATTAAATTCACATGTATATACGTTAAATGATAGCAAGTATTTTGCAGGTGTTATGATGATATTACTCAATGTTGGATCTAAATTTATTACAATTAAATTTAGCAAGTCAACTGAGGAGTATATCAAATATTCGGTGACGAAACAGATTTTAGTCTTCTCGATGGCTTGGTTAGGAACACGCGATATATACACAGCATTAGGTTTAACTGCCATTTTCAGTGTATTATCCGAATACTTGTTTAATGAGGAGAGTTCTATGTGCATTGTCCCGCATGAATATCGTGTGCTTCATAAATTATTAGATACCGACAATGATGGTGTGGTAAGTCAAGCAGAAATTGCCGAAGCACAGGCTGTACTTGAAAAGGCGAAGCGTGAAAAGAACAAGAAGATGCAGAAGGATCTGTTATCCAAGATGGATGTAATGGAGTTCTCTCCGTACACTGATTAAATTTTATATATTATCTTTTCTATTTTATAATAGAAAATATAAATTATATTATACCTAACTTCGTTTGCGAGTTTTATTTTTTACATTACGACGATTATGGGTTATGTTTCTGACATTTCTACGTTTTTTATGTGTCACATTACTGCGTCTATTACGCCTTGTCCCTCCATAGACAGGAGCAATAATGTACGGGGTTCCAGTTAATACCGCAAACGAATGTTTAATTGCGTTATATTGGTGATTGCACTTGGAACTAGCCAATTCAGAGTTGCTGATGGTTTTACCTTTGTGTAACTCTAGGTCAATTGTTACAAATACACTCGAAATAGATTTATCTATCTCTTCTACTCTTGTAATAGTAGAATCAACTGGGTATGCAACAGGAATACCTGGGTATCTTGTATAATTATTTCGTTGGTAATCTTCTCGGTGTTTTTCAACCTCGTTTAATCCTCCATATTGATAATATGGTGAACCACCTTCTTTATCTTTAATTTTTGCAGCCTTGTTTACATTGCTACGTGTGTCATATAGTTTACGTGGCGAGGTCACTTGCTTCTTCTTTTCCGAACGTTTATTAAGCTCGTCTTTTGCTCTGTTAACAACATCTTCTGATGTTTTTGCACATAAACCATCCTTTTTATTAAAAAAAAGACACGCATTCAATTTATAATCATTATTACTTCTAACAACACTGGCAAGAGAATTAGCTATATCAAGCATAATATCAAATTTCACTAATGAACCTTCAAACGCCTGTGAACCCATCATTGTCATCATAAATATCACGATATAACATAAAAATACAAATGGTATCTCTTCAATTTTAAATATAGAATGATCAATATTTTTATTGTCCTTGAATGTCATTAACAAATAATGTCTTCGTCTTAGGTTATACAAGAATATAAGGTGTTCATCTGGTTCAGTATCATTGAACTCAGTATCTATAGTATATTGTTTCATTGCATCTTCTTGTATTATCGTTACAACCCGTAGTTTAATACCAATCGCATCAAGGGATGCTTTATTTAAATATTCCATAGTTACATTTGTTCCCCAATAATTAGAAGTCATCAAATATTTTTCCATTGTTTGTTTATTAGCATCAACAATATCAGTTATATTCTTCGTAATATTTTTTTCTTTCATCAATAAAGCTGTAAATTTCTTACCATCTATATTAGATTCGACTAATATTTTTTCAAGCTCGTTGTTATATGTTAATCTTGTTTTGTCGTCTGTTTCTTTGGCAAAATATTTTTTTATTAGATCATCGAATGTGGATATCATTTTGTTTTTCACGATTTCACGAATACACATCTGATCAAAAAATTCATATTTCTTTGTTTTATCAGAACACTGAGTACTCGGTATGAGTTGGCTAACAATGCTTTGGATTTCTTTTTCTTTTCCTTTTTGTAGCCCTATATTTAAATTATGTAGATTTAATGCCTGAGCGATTGCATCAAAAAAACAATCCCCAGCTCCTATATTATCATAGAGATTGATACTTCGTATGACATCAATATAATTTGTTTCTGTAAGTAGGCCTGGTTGAGATTTACTGCTTTTATGACGCGAATATAATTCAAAATCTCGTCGTATTTTATTTGACAATTGTGTATTTTTTTCTTCAGTATTTTGTTTGATAAGATTATCATACATTTGTCTAACAATTCTGAAGAAATTTCGATTTTTTGCCAAAATAATTTTATTTTTATAACCTTTCATTCTAGGTGTATATGTAATGTCATTCAAACACTTTGTGTTTTTTGTATCACTATCAGCACCAAAGTATCTTCGAAAGTATTGTGTATATGTAATTCTATAAACATCAAAAAGTTTATATATTAGCACTTCATCACTAGTAGGTGGTCTTTTTATTTCATCTGTTAATAATTTTGGATTTGGTTTTGGATTTGGATGTGGGTTTTTCGAATCAAAAAAAGAATCTGAAAAAGAGCTACCTTGTCTTCTCGGAACAATCGCACTGGTTTTTTTAGCATCTTCTATTCGAAGCACACCAGTATTTTTTTCTTCAGTATTTTGACCATTGCCTGGTTTAAGTGTAGTTACACTATATTTTTTATCAAATTGAGGGTAACGATCTACCCAATTTTCTCCTGTGAAACTAGTCAACCCTGCTGTTTCCAGTTCAACCCTTCGCACTTGTTCTGCCTTGTCATAAATGTTGCTTTGCGAAGTATGGTATATAGTCGCCATCTCCGCTGGTTTGACGTCCAAACTCCAATCTCCTTGTATCATTTGTGTATCCACAATAACATATGGTTTTTTATCGATATACAAAACCGAACCATTCTTAAACAGCGTATCCAAGGTAACCTTGATATTGTTATTAAAGTTTCCTCTGGTTTTTGCCTCGTTCAATGCCCAAACTGCATCTGCCTTCGCAGAAGCTTTATTTTTATCAGGATCGCTTTTTGCTGCCTTTATTCTGCGCAAATGAGTGTCCGAAGCATTTTTATCACTTTGTTTTTGTTTAAGCTCCTCTTCTGCTGAAGCAAGGGAAACATTTGCTGCATCAAATTCTGAAATAATCTTTTCATACGCCTTCTTATCAGCGGCTTTCTTGTCTGCTGACTTTTTATTCTCTGCAGCTTTCTTGTCTGCAGCCTTCTTTGCTAAAGCGTTACTAGCATCAACTGCTTTCTTAGCATCTGCTACATTTTTAGCAAGTAGATCGCTCTCTAACTTTGCCAACTTAGCCTTATTGGCCGCTTCTGCATCTTCTAACTTTTTCTTCACATCAGCTTTCTTAGCTTCGTTCATTTTTACACGAAAATTTTTCTGTTGTTCACGACTTTCGTTAGTATAAAATTTATGTCTTTTTCCATCACTACCTTTTATAGACAAATTTTTATTTTTTATATATTGTTTATATTCATCAGGAGTTAAATATTTTTTATAATCAGCATTTGTGCGTCTCGTATATTCATCATCAATCAAACCATCAAACCAAGCGCCACCATTCTGTTCTTCATCACTACCTTCATCGTCTGTCTCTTCGCCTATTGTTGATAACAAACTTTTTCTTGCTAATTCATCATCTTCTTCAAATTCATCTTCTGGTCCTATATTCGTTCTTCGAGCAGCATTTTCCGCAGCTGCTACTCTGCGTTCTGCTTTTTCAACCTTCTTTTCAGCCAAACTCACGTTTTTAGCAGCTATCTCGGCACCCCTTTCAGCATCCTCCAACTCGTGGTCTTCCTTCTTAATAGGAACAATTCCATGATATCGCAATAAAGACTCATACAACCCCTTATTGAAAAATTGTTTAATTCTATATTCAGCAGGCACTTGGTCAACAATTCGCTGATTCAAACGAACGAGTGGAGTAAACCATATTTTCTTTTCTTTTGTATCTGGTATTGACATTTGTGGTTTGTAAATAATTGACTGAAAACCAGGAACGCCAGTATTTATGGTTATTCTTAAATCACTTGGAATCAAAGGATCATTATTAAAATATTGTATTTGATTATGTAATTTTGACATATTTCTTTGATCTTGTGTCAATATAGACATTGTGCTATATTATATATGGATTATATTTTTTTATATGTACCAATATACATTTAAAAATATAATCGTTTTATCAATTATTTAGGTGCATATAAAGTAATATAATATCAAGAAACTTATAGCTTATATAATATTATTTAGAAGATACATTTTGTAAGATAGTTGGTATGTTATTTTATATAAGAATGGTATTTTATATAAACATATTATAACCTATGTCGGCAATCAAAACAATTAATATTGTGAAAAATTTGACTAATGGATTTGTTAAGTTTTTCCTTTATAAAAAAAGAAGAGAGTTTAATCGAGCAAAAGCAACACAAAGAGAAAGGATAATAAAAAACAACAAAATTAAATTTATAATAAAAAAAGGTTGTGATTCAGCGTCGGGATCAGAAGCTGATTCAGATTTATGTTCAGATTCAGATTCAGATTCAGATTCATGTTCAGAATCAGGATCATGTTCAGACTCAACCAAATCTACATGTAATTATAATAAGAGTTGTACAAAATTACGTGATAAGCCACACAAAAATTGTAAAAATCATCATGATTCTTGTTCAGATTCTTGTTCAGATTCAGGTTCAGATTCAGGTTCAGATATAAGTTATAAAATATTTAAGTTAAAGAACAAGCAACGATATATAAAAAAAAAAAACAATCGTATTTTACATAAATTGAAACATAACGCACCTAAACCTCAACCAGGCGATGAACCTGCTTATGACACATATATGTCAGATTCAGACTCTTGTAGTGGATCCTCTTCAAATTCTGACTATTATTCTGATTCTGAGTCGGAATCGGTTTGTATACCAAATAATAAAAAAACTAACTTAAATAGAGATGAAATACCAGTTGAAACACAACACAATATAAATAAATTATATGGTATTTATAAATTATATTCGGATTATAAAAGTGTATGTAATAAAAAACATCACATGAATTGCGATTGTTATAGTTGTTGTGACGAAACTGATATGGATTGTAGTTGTTGTTCGGTTGATTGTAGTTGTTGTTATAATGATTGTAATAATACACGTAATCTTAACACACAGACTCCAGACAACAGAGAATATTCTGATTTTTTAAAATTCAAGAATTTACGTAATAGTGTAAATACTGATACCACAAAAAATAATACTGCAATTTCCACTAACACAATTCGCGAACCCCTGGAATTAATTGTACCTAATAAATCTGATGAACAAGTTAAATTGGATGCTATTCAAGGACAATTGGATAATCTATTATCAACTGATGTAGAATCGCTTACATCTATTGTGTCAATTGATTATTTTGATAGAATTCTGGATATATTAAATTCTATTAAACAAAATATCAATACAACTGACGAAACAATACGTAAACGTTTGATAATGATTTTACATATGATATTTTCATTTGTAACGACAAATAAAACAAACGAAAATCTTAAAAAAAATATAACTGAAATAACTAACAAATACAATAACCTGGTAGACAAACTATATCCAGACAAGAAATTTATACAACCTCTCTCGAGGGATATTAAACTCAATATGAAGTTAGACCCAGTATACGATTTATATGTAAAACGTTATGGGTTACCAAAGGGTAACTTATTCGATAATTCAAAAATATTATCATTGAAGGCAGAAATGCATAGTATATAAATATATTACATGATAACATAAGAACCAAATAATTTTAAATAATATTTATTCTAATATTAAACTCGTTCAATCGTATGTTTGTGTATGTGTCAGGAGTATCATCCAGAGTTGTATTGAATATATTATATTTATCACTGAACTTTAATTTCAGTGAAATGTAAATAGAATCACCAACAATTACATCATTTCTGTTTCTTATCAATCCAAGTGTGTATAATATATATTCTCGAGTATCTGTATAGAAAATATTCTCGATTTCATCTAAAGGATTGTGTTGTTCAGAATTTGAATATCCTATATTCTTTAGTTGAGGCCATCTATTCGTAAAGTATGTCATAATCATCACCATGCGTTCTTCTAGGCCATTCTTCATATTGTTGATAGATAAAGGTGTATTTTCATGCAACCACTTGTTAAATACATCAGATTCAAATGTAATTGTATAATCGCCTATTTTAGATATAGGTAACCCAGTGTCAGTGTATGTCCAACTAAAACCATTGAATACCCACGGAGATACTAAACTAGATGCTTTATTTTCATAATCAACCTCATATTCTGTCATTTCCCTATTGACTAAAAATGTTATCGGCTTATTTTGCGTCATATATTAAAGTATAATATATTTATAATAAATTTATTATAATAAAGTTTTGTTAAATGGTAATTTATTTTTAATTTATGAAAAATAACTATTTGAATATTAAATCAACACAAAACAAATCTCTTAACACTTTGTCGATCAATGGTATACATTTGTCTCCGCATAATGATATTGTTATTCCATGAGACATTGCAATAACCATTTGAAGTTTTACAAAATCCCCACTTGGTTTGATACGTAAATGTCTGAAATCTTCTGTATACATCAATTTGTTGAGTTCATCTATAAATTTATATACATGTATTTGATTGGTATCATTTGCAATCACACTTAAAGTTTCAGACAGATTTTTTTTTATAATCGTAAATTGTTGTACTGGCATATTTCTTATAATGTCGATCGGTTCAATTATACCTGATAACAAACAATTTTCTGCAATTTTTTCAAACGATGCATTTGATATATCTAATCCAACAACCAAATTATATATTATTTCCTTAAATTCGGGATTTAAATGACTAACAATACCAAAATCTAAAATACCGACCTTTAATTCACTTTCATTTTTCACGAATAATATATTACCACTATGCAGATCTCCGTGAATAAAACCATGTATAAAAAGTGTAACTAAACCGAGTTTAATTACCTTTTCTGCGTATAGTAACTTCTCATCACTTGTCAATTCATGTAATTTTACACTTTCAATGTAATCCATGACAATAACGTTACAATTTTTATCAGTGATAGACTCTATAACAGATGGTACAACCACATAATCCAGATGTTTGCAGTTTTCTTTAAATTGAAGCATGTTTTTTATCTCATCTATAAAATCGGTTTGGTTCTTTATTGTATTTATATTTTTATGAACTATTTCAGATATCTGTGTTCCCCTGAAAAATAAGTTTGTAATAAACAATAAATTGTCGATAGCATCATCTAGTGTTTTATCAATATTTAAACGTTTTACTTTTACAGCTAGTTTCTTGCCATCTCGATCATATGCTTTAAATACTAATGATATCATACCTGAATTAATTGGTTTGTTCCAACCACCTCTAAAATCAAGATTATGTTCAACACTAAGTTCGTATAGTGTTTTAAAATCAATATCATCTATTGTGAATGGTGCATGATCTGTAAAATCAATAAGCCTTGTGTTGAGTGTTTCATCAATAAAAGAGCTGTTTAATGCAAGAGCTTGAAATATTTTTACATATAATATGTTTATTTTAGATAATCTGATGGTTAATCTTGTAATAGAGTTAATTTTATTTTGTAAAACAATGAAAACGATTACTTCTGATAAAATAATATATGTAATATTAAATAAAAATATAATTTGTTTGATCATATAATAATTGTAGAACTGGTTTTATATGTTATTTTATTGTTTATTATAAAATAATAAGGTTTATATTATTATTTTACCATGATATTGTGCTTGTGTATAACTTAGTCAGGGGCAGGTACATTATTAATAGCGATAGGTGTTTGAAGCTTAGATTCTGATTTGTTCCTTGACAAGAAATCAAGTAACATTGTCAGGCCAGGTGGGGTAGTTGTTGCTGCTTCAAGACGTAATGAATATTTAATACTTTGATTAGCTGATGATGAGCTTGTTTCACTAGAGGAACCTTTTGCATATGATCTATAATTACCTGCACTACCACCACCAGCATTCCATGCATCTAGACCAGTTTGATCTTGAGTTACTTTTGTCGCTGAAACGTCTTGAATTGATACCAGTTCTATTGTTAAATCTATAGTAAATTTTTTTATTTGTAATGCTGGAACGTTAAGTAATGTAATGAACGGCAGATTTAATATATTTTGCGTTGTTACATATTGTAAACTACCATCTTTGAATACTGGAGCTCCGTTAGCATCTAGTAATACTTCTACTGAATCTTGTGATATAGTAACGTTTCTTAATGATTGAGATGACGGATCGATTGCAAAATCCTTTATAAACTTAATAGTAGATAGAGATAATTCTGTTTGTGCATCTACAACTGCGTGTAATGGCTGTGCTATCAATGTTGACAAATCAAGTTGTGCTAAGGAAGACATGGCAGAAACAACACCGCCTGTATTAGTCGGTTCAACTGATCTTGTTACCATTTTATATATTATACTATATAAATATCGATATTATACAGAAAATATTATCTATTGCTGTTTCCTAAATATAAATAAAAATGAAATCTTATTTGAGATGATATTCAAATAAAAATGTTTACCCAGAGATATATTCGTGCTTTGAAGCGTGATTATCCTACATATTCTAAATATGAAATTGAAGCTGCGCTTGTATTGTGTATGTTCAATGGATCACTTAATAATATATGTTAGTTACATCGGTTGTCAAAATAACACGTAAGTGTACCCTGTAAGCTTGCAAATATTACCATAACTATTATAATTCGCCACCAGTCTCTTGTAGTAGGTGTTTCAAATTTCAAATATGAATTACTATGTCTTCCTATGCTATAATGTATCAAATTTTCAAATAAATTTACAACAATAAATACCAAAAACGAAATTGCTAATAGATGGTATTGTTTTCTATTGAATAACATCTATAATATGTGAATATTTAATAATATTTTATGTTTTTTATTTGCGAGAGCCGCGACGCCTACTCTTTGATCGCTTCGCGCGTTTGGTTTTCTTTCCTTTCCTTCCCTTCTTACTGCGTTTTGTTTGGCGACGCTTTAAAGACCTACGACGTTTTTTCCCTCCTCTTGAAGATTCAAGACCAGCAACCTCTGTGTTATCTGATTCATCTTCCGATAATTTCATTTCTGATTTTTTATCTTTATCTTCAACCACCCCCGCAACATCCTGACCATCAGCTCCATCATTCGCTGTAAGAAGATTATCAACAATTTCTTCATCATCTTCAGATAATTCTACTTCAGGTTCTTGCTGCTCATCCTCAGCTTCCTTCTCATCCTCGGCTTCCTCGTTATCCTTAGCTTCCTCCTCAGCTTCCTCCTCAGCTTCCTCGTTATCCTTAGCTTCCTCCTCAGCTTCCTTATCCTTAGCTTCCTCCTCAGCATTCTTTTCCATCTCAGCCTCCTCTTCTCCATCACCGCCGCGACGTGTTTTACTTCTACGAGTACGCATTCTCCATCCAGACTTTTTAGAACCTTTGCTAACCATTTATAATTACAAGATAAAAAAAGGTTTTTTATGTTTTATAAAATGTTCTCTAAATTTAATCATCAGGTCATAATTCGCGGAACAATATTCATAGTATTCAATTCTTGGAACAGCAATTTACAGGCATACGGGATTTCTACGCGAGTAAAATCTGTTCGGTTATCACACATCCTACAATGATGAATGTGCATCTTATCATTGTACGCTGCAATCTGTCCGCACTTCTTGCATACATGCACTTGATACTTATCTGATACATCATACGTGCGTTCGCGTGTAAACCTAGCAGAACCATGCGAAATCATGCAGTCCCTCTCCATCTCACCAAAACGCAACCCTCCATCGCGCGACCTTCCCTCAGCAGGCTGTCTCGTCAAATTAACCATCGGCCCAATCGACCTGCTGTGTGCCTTATCATTTACCATGTGCTTCAACCTCTGATAAAACACTGGTCCCATGAAGACACTGCACTCAACCTGCTCTCCAGTGAGTCCATTGTACATAAGCTCATTTCCATTCGACTCATAACCAAGCTTCTGAAGCTCCTTGCAAATATCCTTGATCTCAAAATCGCCAAATGCCGTACCATCTCCGAAAAGTCCGAGCTCAACAAGAACCTTGCCTAGAAGCGTCTCCTTCAATTGTCCGATCGTCATACGAGAAGGAATCGCATGCGGGTTAATAATAATATCTGGCTTGACTCCGTCCTTAGTGAATGGCATATCACACTCTTCGATGATATTTCCAATTGTACCTTTCTGTCCATGTCTCGACGAGAACTTGTCACCGATAACAGGCTTTCTGATAATTCGAGTTCTCACCTTGGCAAAATTGTATCCATCGCCGTTCCTGTCAATATAATTCTTATCGATATACGTCTCTTCGTTTGTCTTGAATATCTTGCTCTGATCCTCATACTTGATCAACTTCGACGGATCATTCCTGTTCTCCTTGATAGGAACCATCTTCGCAATAATGATATCACGATTCTCCACCAATGTGTTCTCAGGAATGACACCCCTGCTATTCACCTTGTTGTAATTTCCCATCTTCATTCCCTTGGTCTTGTTGATGTCAGGTTTGCAACGGATCTCCTCGTCTCCATTTATCTTCTGCTTGTCCTCGTCCTTTTCGGTGTGATAAATAGTTGTCACAAACATCCCACGATCAATCGAACCCTTGTTTAGTAACAAGGAGTCTTCCTGATTGTATCCAGTATGCGTCATGATCGCAACAATCACATTACCACCCGACGGAATCTTGTTCAGCTGAATCATATTCATCACACGAGTATCGACTAGCGGCCTGCTAGGATAGTTCAAGACATACGCTGTCTTGTCCATCCTCTTTTCATAATTCGTCACGTAAACACCCATCGCCTGTTTGCACTGAGCACACTGGTACGAATTACGAGGCGATTGATTGTGCTCAGGGAACGGAATACAAGACGCAAGAATACCGAAAATCGTACTCGGATGAATCTCACAATGAGTAAACCTCTTCAACTTCACATTGTTCATCTCATGCGGCTTGCTCGCAATCAACGAAAGACTTTGTTCCTCAGGATCAACATACTCGATGATCGCTTCATCTAAAATACAGCTCGTCAGCAAATCGTCCCATTTCAACTGATGTTTGTTGAGTTTCTCAATAATCTCCTTTGTGACAAAGATACTATTGTCCTTGACACGTAGCAAAGGACGAGTCAATCTTCCCGCGTCATTACAAACACGAATCTCCTTCGCCTTATAATCAAATATCACCGAAGTGTAAACATTAATGATACCTTTATGCTTTTTGTCTTTCAAATCTCTATACAAATCTTCTGGCTTGTCGGTGTTACCCACCCACGACCCATTAATCAACACCTTGACATTTTTATGCAACTCGCCTGGAGTAAGGTCCTCCAGCTTCATTATCTTAGGCATGATGTACTCGTAAAGCGGATAAGACTCTGATGAAATTGTCACATGGGTCATGTATGCTAGGTTCTTGACAATACCAACAGACTGCCCCTCTGGAGTCTCGGCTGGACACGCAAAACCCCAAGTAGTATTGTGCAACTTGCGCGGCGGAATCAGCTTACCACTCTTGTCAGTCGGTGTTGAGAAACGTCTTGCGTGACTTAAACTAGATGCATATGTCATACGATTCAAAACTTGAGCAACTCCAACCTTGTTGCTGTTTGTGTTCTTAATTCCAAAATCTCCAGTTGAAAGCGCGCGCTTTAGTCCATTCTCAATAGTCGCCGACTTGATGATCTTGTAAATGTTTGTCATGTTCACTATATTCTCGTAATTGTCAGTAGACTTCCAAGAACCATTATTGATTTCCCTCACAACCTGTTTCTCCATATCTTTTACAAGCTTGTTGAAATAGTTGCGAAACAAATTATTCAGCAATGTTCCAGTCAAATCCACCCGCTTATTGATGAAGGAGTCGCGATCAGATTGTTTAATAACACCAGCCGCAGCGTTAAGCAGTTTGTTTGTCATATATCCCAAATAATAAATCTTCTGAGTCTGTGTCTCGCAGTGAGGAAACAGATCGTTGCTCAAAATCTCCATCGTAAAATCCAACTTCTTTTTTGCACCAGTCTCCTTGTCCATGTTGATCGGTGTATACATAGTGTATCCCGAAATATATCGAATGCACTCCTCGGTCGTAACATGCTTGTTCGACTCGATTATAGAGGCCTGGAGCGAATCCAACAACTCCTTGTTCTCAAAATCCAAGACAATCTTCTCGCAAATCTCACGATCAGACACAATACCAATAGCACGGAACAAGATGAACAACGGAACTGGCTGCTTCACTCTGGGCAACTGCACGTGAATCGGGTATCCGAAACCATTGTCCTTCGAGCAAATGTACATGTTGATCTGTTTGGGTGAAATGCACTTGAAACTGGGAACCGATTTTATCTCTGCAATCCAATTGTACTTTGTGTTGTTTTTCGAGATATTGAAACATGCGACCTTGTTCTCTGATGCCCTTTCCTGGCCTAGCACAGTCTTCTCCGACCCGTTGATGATGAAGTATCCACCCGCATCGAAACGGCATTCACCCGTCTCCTCCTGACTGAAGTGTTTATACTGACTCAGCACACACAAGTTTGACTTTAACATGATGGGCATCTTTCCGATGTGAACGTTGGGTAGATTTTTGTAGAATGTTTGTACATGCTCCAACTCTTTTCCAGTGCGAACAATGTACTTAATATTAATATCAATTGTCATCGCCGATGCATATGTGAAATTCCTGAGCCTTGCTTCTTGAGGAAACATCAACTTCGTCGCGCCGTTATTCTCGTAGATTTGCGGACGATGAAGACTGAATTTATCAAACGAAACCAGCAACTCCAGTGCATGCTTTTTATTGACAGGGTCGTAATCTTGTTCGGAGGCAATGTGAACTGGGTTAAACATGTCGATTGTCTTTGCGATTTGATACTCAACAAAGTTATTATATGATTCTAGCTGATGGCGCACAAGACGATCTAAGTGCTGACCCTCGAAGTACGATTCGATAATGGACCAAGGAGCCTCGGAACTATCAAAGACGGCGTTGTTACCGATTTCTGTGTTCATTTTTGAGTGTTTGTATATGGTTATTACCATAATTCTAAATCAATTTTTATATTGTTTTGTGGGTGTGTAAATACAAATGTTTTTTTTTCGTCGTGACTAATAATGAAACGAATTGAAATAAACCCAGAATTATTTAACATCAAAACGAAAAAGAAGAGAGAACCGATTCAGAGACCCATAATATCTCCAAATATTCTTAAAAATAAGCTATTAAGTCGCATAAAAGCCCACAAAAAACATGAAATTAAAAACCCTGCTTTAGAATCATCATCATCGTCAGATGCTCCAAAATTGGTGGATACAAACGAATTTGACGACTCTATGAGTTTTTTTAATTTGCTATCTCGTAAGGCTGATCTCCACAAGAAGACACTAAAAAGGTCGTCTGTTCTCGATGATACCCCATATGTTAATTTGGATTTGCCGCCCGATTTAACTCAACCTGTATATCAGTTGCCGTCAATTCAATTAAAAGCACCTCCTAATCAGCCACCATATAGTAATCTTAAAAATGGGTCTCGACCAACATATCGCGAATGGAATAAAACTATTCGTAATACAGGATACTCGAACACACCTCTTGAAAGTGCACCTATTTCCATTCGAGAAAACAGATTGAACGAACTGAGAGAACGCATCAAACAAAAACATCAAAGTGTAAATACTCATGTTAGTCAGACGAATCAACTAGCTGCAGATGTTTATAATATCATATCTCAACCTGTTTCTAATCCCATCCAGATTTCAAATCCTATAGAACAAATTGAAAATAAAGTTATTGAAAGTGTCATGCCAGATAGTCAGAGTCCAAATGTAAATCTAGATCTTGTGAATATAAACACAAACAATACGCAAACTAATAAACAAGATCGTGTAATTTCACAGACGATAAAAAAAACTATCAAACGCAAATACACTCTTGGTAAGTCAGCAAATAATCGTTCCGTTGCCGTATTATTGAAAGACGTAAATTCACGTAAGAATGTTCTTAAGGCACAGCGTGAACTGAAGAAGAAATCAATAGGTGATGTAAAACAATATTTACGCGATCACAATTTGATTCGTGTTGGAAGTAATGCGCCAAGCGATGTCCTTCGAAAATTATATGAATCTGCTATGATGTCAGGTGAAATAACCAACAACAATCAAGATACATTATTAAATAATTTGCTGAAAGAACAAAATATAGTTTAATATTATGGAGTTCGAACAGAAATATGTTAGATTTGAGACACCTCTTAATCAATTGACACCATATCAGGAAAACTTCTTCAAGAAATTGTCAGTCGCTTTGGATACAAAGGTTTATTATTACGGCAGTGTCCAACGTTTCGATTACTTTCCTGGATATAGCGATATAGATGTTTGTCTTTTTTCAGGTAACGTGGAGAGTACATTGAAAAAAATACAATTATTGCTTGGTTTAGATCAAGATGAATATGATCACTTGTATATTATTTTAGATAAGGAAGTCATGTATGAATGTTATAAAGTTATTTACGAAGAACCCGAACATAACTTGTCGGTTGAAATATCTATTTACAATGATAGTTTTAAACGAAATGACTTTTACTTGTTTAGTCAAGTAGAAGAGTACCCGTTCTATGTTGTGTATATCTTGTTTATTTTGAAATTTATGTATTATAAGTTGAATATAATACCTGTGCAAGTTTACAATAAGATCAAGGGGCTGATCATTGATAACACAATATACAACAAGAAACATATAACGCATAGAAAACCCGCAAGGTGGTAAAAGATGTAACTCTTTATATCATATAAATTATCATATTAAAATCATTTTATATGATATAATAAGCACGTACTCATAATGGCTCTTGTAAAAGAATATTTCGACCTAACAAAACGTTATCAGAAGGAGTATGGTGAAAACACGATCCTATTAATGCAGGTTGGGTCGTTTTTTGAAGTTTACGGAACGAAGGATTGTGTTTCAAGCAAAATACGCGAGTTTTCTCAGATATGCGATCTTAACATCGCCGAAAAGAATGACAAGCTTGGTAATATAAATATGGCAGGTTTCAAAGATATCATGATCGAGCGATATATACGCAAGATACAAGAGGTCGGATTTACTGCCGTTGTTTATACGCAAGTAGAAGAAGGGAATCTGTTTGTTCGAAATCTTGCAGGTGTTTTCTCTCCAGGTACTTATTTTTCGAATGACCAATCAAAAATAACAAACAACCTTTGTTGTATTTGGATCGACCTTTTCGAGAATCATATACTCATGAAAGGAAAGTACGTAGTTGTCGGTGTGTCAAACATAGACATCTATACTGGCAAGACTAGTATGTTTCAGTTCAAAGAATCGTATACAAACAATCCTACTAACTTTGACGAGTTGGAGAGATTCATTTCAATTTACAACCCCAGCGAGGTTATTATTATTTCCAACCTGAGCGTAAATGAGATTGATGATGTTATCAGTTTCACAAATATAAATGCAAAGTGTTTGCATCGTATTGATATGAAGGATGAGCGAATCAAAAATTGCAGCAAACAGAGTTATCAAAAGGAAATCCTGACCAAGTTTTTTGAAATAGAAAACTATGAGTCATTCATTTACAATTTCAATGAACAGCATATCGCGACACAATCATTCTGTTATCTCCTCGACTTTGTATTTCAACACAACCCATTCCTTGTTCGTAAAATAAGCGAACCTATTTTTGAAAATTGTGATGAGCGACTAGTATTGGCAAATCACTCACTGAAGCAGTTGAATATAATAGATGACTCAAATTCTGGAAGCAGTGGTAAATTTTCATCTGTGCTAACAATGTTGAATATATGCTTGACATCCATGGGGCGACGTTTGTTTGCTTACAATTTATTAAATCCAACGACAAATGTAGTGGATTTACAGCGAGAATATGACATAACAGAGTATCTGATAACCAATAAATATGATGAATTCAAGCAGCTAGCGGATATAAAGGATCTGGAGAAATGTAAACGTCTCTTGATTATGAAAAAAATAACACCATCGACGTTTGTGCAATTGTATGATAGTATTTTATTAGTGAGTAATTTGTATGAAATTGTAAAAAATGACGCGGTGTTGACTTCATATTTGAAATCAAAAAACATTGATGTCGAAACCATTTCAAAACATTGTAAAACAATTGTTTCGTTTATAAACGATCGAATCGAGTTGGATGTTGCAAGAACAATAGATACAAATACAAATTTTGATACAAATTTTATTAAGACGAACGTGGACACGATACTCGATAACAAAACTAATACTCTAGATGATTCTGAATCCAAGCTAGAGTCTATTCGAAAATACTTGAATGGAATAATTGAATCGCGAGAAAAAAAAGCGGTATCAAATGATTATATTAAACTACATGAGACTGAAAAGAATAATTATAGTTTATTGTGCACTATCCGTAGGTGTAAGCTTTTAGAAGATTCACTGCCAGTTCAAGAGCGCGCCGAAGTGTTAGAGAACAACTATGAGTTTATTGTATCCAGAAAAGGTATCGAGTTTCACAAACAAAGCGGAACGAATAATAGCATTGTTAATCCACAGATCAACGTGTTATGTAAGACTATCACAGGTATTAAAACGGAAATGAAAGAGATTATCTCAGAAGTGTTCTATAAAATTATAGATGCTTTTGACGTTGCGTTGCTGGATGACATTATACAATTTGTTACCTTTATCGACATCGTGAATGCAAAGAGCAAAATAGCAATTAAACATAATTTCTGTAAGCCAGTATTTGATGTGACAAAAGACAAGTCCTTTTTCAGTGCGAAGAAATTGCGTCATTGTTTGATTGAACAGATCCATACTAGTGAACTCTATGTAACAAATGACCTGGTGTTAGGAGAAGATAAAACAGATGGGATTTTATTATATGGGACGAATGCGGTGGGTAAGACCAGTTTGATTCGTTCAGTCGGTATTGCTGTAATCATGGCCCAAGCAGGGTTGTATGTGCCCTGTGCGGAATTTATATACAAACCTTACAAACATATTTTTACGCGAATCATAGGAAATGATAACTTGTTTAAGGGTCTCTCTACGTTTGCAGTTGAGATGTCAGAATTGCGAACCATCTTGCGAATAGCCAACCAGAATAGTCTGGTTCTAGGAGATGAGCTGTGTTCTGGGACCGAGAATATTTCGGCTGTAAGTATTTTTGTAGCGGGTATACAAAAACTATACAATATAAAATCTAGTTTTATCTTTGCTACACATTTCCATGAAATTACAAAGTATGATGAGATCTTGTCGTGCGATACGCTTAAATTGAAGCACATGACTATATTTTACAACAGAGAGCTTGATAAATTGGTATATGATCGTAAGTTAAAAAATGGTCCAGGCGACAGCATGTATGGTCTAGAAGTTTGTAAATCGTTGAACTTGCCTCTAGACTTTCTGGAAATGGCAAACAACATACGCTGCAAATATCACCCAGAAACAAGATCGTTTTTATCGCTCAAGCAATCACGTTATAATTCAGAAAAGTTGGTTGGGGTCTGTGAAAAGTGCAAAGTCAATATTGGAACAGAGGTGCATCACTTAAACCATCAAAAAGATGCGGATATGAATGGGATCATAGACCAATCCTTTCATAAAAACTCGCTTGGTAACTTGATGACTTTGTGCGAGAAGTGTCATTTGAGTTTTCATTCTATTGTGTAAGTAAAAAAATGATTTAGATTTATAATTTTATTTATAACTACAATATATACAAAATGATTATCCCCATCAAGTGTTTCACATGCGGCATGGTAATCGCAGATAAGTATCGTTATTACACAGAGGAAGTTCGTCGTCAGAAGTTAATCAAATCTGACACCATCGACAAGGTTCTTTATCTCACTAAAGATTATCGCGAAAAAACAATCGAAGGACAGGTTTTAGACGATTTGTTTATCACAAAGATGTGTTGCAGACGTCATTTCTTGACCCATGTTGAAATCGAATAAATAAAAAATATTATCTTATAGTATATGTCTGTGAAAAGTAGGAAGATTTCCAAAATGCGTCGTAAAAGCGCGAGTTTCCGTAAGAGAAAGCATGCCAGACAAACACGCAAGCGATCGCAGTCTCGCAGAAAGCGTGTTCGTTTTAATTTGAAGGGTGGGTGTGGATGTGGGATGATTGGAGGACAAAAGCAACATGGTGGAGGATTTACAAATTTTATTACACAAGACTTGATAAATATGGGTAGAGTTGGTGCACATGATATGACAACAACTATGAATGGATTAGCTGGAAATTCTAACGTGCACAACCCCAACCCACTTCCTGCTGCTCAAGGGCCATTACAGCTTTAGAGGGTCGTTAGGTATGGTAAACTGGAAAATGATTATAATATTTTTTAATTTTGTTCGCTTTATATAGTATGAACAAAATTAAAAATGGATCTTCAATCGAGATGAACGGATGGAAGTATATTTCTATAAAAGGTCGACCTAGCGAAAGAGGATATGCATACGGATACTTGTGTGCATCTGATTTCAAGGAAATACAACGTATGTTAAACTTTTACATACCTGAAACGTATGGAAAAGAATGGTCAGAGTTAATTAAGTTGATCCACGATGATTTCTATGATCTAACTAAAAACGAATATCCAGAATTTTTTCATGAAATGAAAGGGATCGCAGAAGGATGTAACGCAAACGGCTGCAAAACTGACATTGACGAGATCATCGCATGGAATTTTTATTTGTCTATTGGTTATTGGTTGCCTTCTGTAGACCCAAGTAAAAAGATCGTGTCAAAAGAGAGGTGCAGTGCGTTTATAGCGGTTGGTGATTACACCAAGGATGGAAAAATAGTGGTTGCTCACAACTCTTTTTCAGAGTATATTGATGGTCAATATGCAAATGTAGTGTTGGATATTCAACCACCCAAAGGAAAAGGACATCGAATGATAATGCAGACAAGTCCGTGTTGGATATGGAGCGGTACAGATTTTTTTGTAACAAGCAAAGGTATAATTGGCACTGAAACAACAATCGGTGGTTTTGAAGCATATGAAAAAAAGATACCTGTGTGTTATCGTATTCGGGAGGCTATGCAGTATGGTAATTCGCTCGACGATTATGTCGACATTTTGTTAGACGGGAATTCGGGAGACTATGCTAATTCCTGGTTGTTTGGAGATACGCGTAAAAACGAAATAATGCGTTTCGAAATGGGGTTAAAATATCATAGTGTGAAGCGGACGAAAAACGGATACTTTGTTGGTTTCAATGCTGCATACGATCCAAAGATTCGTAACTTAGAATGCAAAGACAGCGGATTCTCTGATATACGAAGACACCAGGGTGCGAGGAATGTGAGATTGAATGACTTGATGGACAAATACAAAGGCAAACTAGATATCGAAACAGCTAAAATTATAATCGCTGATCATTATGACGTTTACTTGGAGAAGGAGAATGCTCCATGTTCAAGATCAGTTTGTGCACATTACAATTTAGATTCGATGGAGTATTCAAATAAAGTGGAAGGTGATCCGTATATACCAAAAGGCGCTTGTGATGGTATCGTATGTGATACTAAAATGGCGAAACAAATGTCATTTGCTGGTATTTTTGGATCTTCGTGTGGTATGGGATTTGTAGCGACAGATTTTTTCTACTTGCGACCTCAATGGTCGAGATTCAAACCATATGTAAAGGATATGCCTACTCAACCATGGACTATTTTTCCTCTTGTAAAATCACGTTTCAACAAGACAAAGAAGAGAAGATGATCAAATATAATTTGTTATATGTGTTTGATTATTAGTTTTCATTATAGATTTATATTCTATATGCTTATAAGAAGATTTATAACCTCTTGATTTTGCAAATTCATCCCACATATTGCTACGTTTTTGAAAACCATCTATTAATGACAATTCACGAGTTTTATTTTTTTTTAATTTGTTGTGTGGATTAACACAACTAACTGAATGAATAATCGCATATGAATCTGTTTTACTAATACCACATGCATATATATACAAATAATCAATACCCCAACCAATCAAGGTTCCATCGTAAACATTCATAAAATTGACTAACGCTTCATAATTAAATAATGGTACATTTACCTCGACAAAATTTGTATATGTTAATTCTATACCATTTTTATTTTTTGTTATATTGTGACTTATCTTAGATTCGGGTTGAAAACTTGGACCACAAATACTAAGATTGTATTGCCTTGTAATAAGAAACATTTTATTTATATCATCAAAGTTAAATATTATATCATCGTCAAGTATAAAAAAATAGGAGTATTTATCAATTATATCTCTTAATGTATCGTAAAAATATTTGAAATTTTGAAATTTTGAACCTTTTCTACGAGTAATTATATTAATTTTTTCATTTGCACAATATCTTTCAAATGTTTCATCGCAATCTCCGTAATAAATTATATATATATCGAAATTCATTTTATCTGGATGAGTCCATAATAAATCAAACGATGTATTATCACCACAAGATGTAAATACCAAGTTTTTACTCATTATAAATACTTTTTATTATATTTTACATAGATATTTTTAAGAAATTCTTTTATATATTCGCAATTATAACACTTCTAAAATTTATTTGTATAACGACATTCTGTTGTTTTTATACAAATAACATAATAAATAGTATTGTTTATTCATAATAGAATGGAACATATTTCTTGGAAAGTCATCGATAAATATTTCTCAGATAATCCAAATAATTTAGTGGCACATCATTTAGATTCTTACAACACATTCTTCAACGAAGGGATACATCGTGTATTTCGAGAGAATAATCCAGTTCGTTTCATCGAGAATGAAGAAGAGGAGTCGAAGCATCGCAATGAGTGTCTCTTGTATTTAGGCGGGAAAGAAGGCAACAAGATATTTTTCGGTAAGCCGATTATATACGATGATAACCACATGCATTATATGTTCCCAAACGACGCTCGGTTACGTAACATGACATATGGTGTGACAATCCACTATGAAGTTGATGTAGAATATATTTATTATCATGGTGATGAAAAGAAGATACATACTTCGACACTGCCAGAAAAAATCTTTCTTGGTAGGTTCCCAATTATGATACAATCTGACTTGTGTATTTTGAAAACGCTCGATCGTGAGGTTCGTTTTAACATGGGTGAGTGTCGAAATGACTATGGAGGATATTTTATAATTGATGGGAAGGAGAAGCTGATTGTATCTCAAGAGACGTTTGCCGACAATATGTTGTATGTTAAAAAACATGCAGATATTGATTCTTTCAGTCACTCGGCCGAGATACGTTCCGTTAGTGAGGATACTTCAAAACCCATTCGAACGACGGCTGTACGTATTGTTGGACCTACTGCTGCATTTTCAAACCAGAACATTGTTGTCGACATTCCGAATGTGAGGAAACCTGTTCCGTTGTTTATTCTAATGCGAGCACTTGGTGTCATTTCTGATAAGGATATTATCAAAACGTGTTTGTTGGATTTGGAGCACAATACCAGTTACATTGACTTGTTCCGACCTTCCATACACGACGCCAAGATGGTTTTCACAAGGGAAATCGCATTGAAATATATTGCTACTTTTACCAAAACAAAGACTATATCAGGTGTAAACGAGATTTTGTCCGATTACTTTCTGCCTCATATTGGTGAACTCAATTTCCAAGACAAGGCATACTTTATTGGATATATGGTACAGCGTCTTTTGCGTGTTTTTACAAATGAGGATAAACCAACTGACCGCGATAATTTTAGATACAAGCGTGTCGAATTGACTGGTTCTCTCTTATATGATCTATTTCGCGAATACTTTTTGATTCAGAATAAAGAAATTGCAAAGCGTATTGACAAGGAGTATTATTATCACAAGGGTGAATACAAGGGTGATTCTACCGACAACAAGTACAAAGACAACTTTGTTAATCTCATTGAAACAAACTACCGCGATTTCTTCAAAGAGAGAGATGTTGAGACGGGATTCAAAAAAGCGTTCAAGGGAAACTGGGGTTCACAATCGAATACCAAACGTATCGGAGTTGTACAGGATGTAAATCGATTGAGCTGGAACACCTTCATTTCACATTTGCGAAAGACAAATCTTCCTCTGGAAGCGAGTGCGAAGATAGTAGGACCAAGGCATTTAAATGGATCTCAGTGGGGATACTTTGACCATTTGGATACTCCAGACGGAGCCAATATCGGTCTTCACAAGCATTTGGCTATTAGCACCCATATCACAAGTGGATCGTCTGCTTATCCTATCATCAAATGGCTAAGGGCTTATCAGCCGATGAAGTTGAAAGGTGAATGCAGCATGGAGTTTCTCGCATTCAGCACAAAGATTTTCGTAAATGGTAACTGGATAGGTGTAGTTAATACACCAATTGAGCTTGTAAACGAGTTCAAGTTATATCGTCGTAATGGATTAATACCGACATTTACAAGCATCTCGTTCAACTATAAACTTAATGAAATATACATATACTCGGACGCGGGGCGTCTAACAAGGCCTGTGTATTACATAGACAACGGCATTCCTAGTTATAAAAGAGAGAAGGTTATCAAAATGATTGATGAGGAGGCGATAACATGGGATCAAATTGTTAGTGGAATACATGAAAAAAAAGACACGCAATTCTACTATAAAAATAACAAGCTGTATGAGTTAGATGAACTATATTCTTTGAAAGCATCGCTAGACGATGGGAAGGCTGTCATAGATTACTTGGATGTGTCTGAAACAGAATCATCGTTGATTGCGACGAGTGATGAAGAGCTACCTAAATCTAGGTTTTATACACACGTAGAAATAGATCCCTCTTTATTGTTGGGAGTTATGGGAAATCAGATTATTTTCCCAGAAAACAACCCGTTTGCGAGAAACTCGTTTTCATGTGGTCAGAGCAAACAGGCGGTATCGGTCTATCATTCAAATCATCAAATGCGCATCGATACATTCGGTGTTGTATTGAATTATGGTCAGACTCCTTTGGTTAAATCCAGATATGTAGATTATGTAAATCACGAAGAGCAGCCATATGGTGTAAATGCTATTATTGCGATCATGTCTTATACTGGTTATAACGTAGAGGATGCTATTTTGATAAATGAGGGATCTATCAAGCGTGGTCTTTTCAATACAACTTACTATACCATGTACGAAGCTCACGAAGAAAGTTCTAGAGTTTCAGGTTCTTCAAACTCAAAATTTGCGAATGTTTTAAATCACGATGTGAAAAAACTGAAGATGGGATGCAATTATAGTTTATTGGACGATAATGGGATGATCCAGGAAAATACAAAACTGGATGAGAAGGTGATTTTGATTGGTAAAATGACATATGACGAGGAAAATAAGGATGTTTTGTATGATGATTCCAAGAAGGCAAAGAAAGGGCAGCTCGGATATGTTGACAAGGCGTTCGTGACACAGGGCGAGGAAGGGTTTAATATTGCAAAGGTTCGCGTGAGAGAAGAAAGGATTCCTGCCATGGGTGATAAATTTGCGTGTGCCTTACCCACCCAACAGGTTTTGACAGATCATGGCTGGTTACAAATTCAGCATGTTGATATTTTGAAACACAAACTCGCAACACTAGACGTAAATGGTCACATGACTTATGAGCACCCAGTAAATAAGTTTGAATACCCGCATGATGGAGATATGTATTCTCTCAGGAACGCTGGATTACAATTAACATGCACACTGAATCATAAGTTGTATGTGAAACGAGGTATTGATCTAAAATATAATTTGGTAGAAGCGGCGAATACGATTGGTTCAAGACTTCGGTTTCAGAAATCGATGCGAAATGTATATCCATATAGGAGGTATTTTATTACAAATAACGGAATAGTTTACAAAATGGATTTATGGTTACAGCTTTTGGGGGTATTTTTTATAAATAAACCTGTTAACGAAGATAAAGTAAAACAATTAATGACAAAATTAAATATCGAATATAAAGATGTTTCTTTGAATGATACGATTTGTTTATCTGATCCAAAAGTCGAATCAGAGCTGAAGAAACCTGGGTTACCCGACTATGTTTGGCGATTATCCAAGAAACAATGCATGATTCTAGTTGACGCAATTATAACAGATAGCGTATATCATCCTGATGTTATTCAAACGTGTAACAAGAGTATATTGAATGATATTAGCCGACTTATAATACATTGTGGTTGGACAAGCAGTTATGAAGAAAATAAGGTACTCGATTGTGTTCGTTACCAAATCACAATAAATCGTAGAAACAATCAGCCTTTCAAGGATTACGATGATGAGATGATTGTCCAGTATAAAGGGCTTGTGTATTGCGTTGAAATGGCATCTTCTCATTTGTACTATATGCGTGAGAATGATACGGCTCCTTCTATGTTGGTAGGTAATTCTAGGGCAGGACAGAAAGGAACAATTGGACTCATTATTCCAGAAGAAGACATGCCCTTTACAGAGGATGGACTCAAACCTGATATGATCATTAACCCACATGCTCTTCCCTCTCGTATGACAATCGGTCAGATCTTAGAGTCTATAATTGGTAAATGTGGCCTGCATTATGGTGCATATGGTGATTGTACCGCATTTCAAACAAAGGGGTCAAAAATTGACACGTTTTCCAAAATGTTAGTTAACGCTGGTTTTAATTCGTCTGGTGATCAGATTCTTTATAATGGTATGACTGGAGAACAATTAGAGTCTAGTATTTTTATCGGACCGACGTATTACATGCGATTGAAACACATGGTAAAGGATAAAATAAATTTCCGAGCTCGCGGTCCAAACACCAGCCTGACGCGACAGCCCGTTCAAGGTAGATCAAACGACGGCGGTCTTCGTATTGGAGAGATGGAACGCGACGGAGTCATGGGCCACGGAATGTCTTATTTCCTGAACGAGTCATTCTTAACACGAGGTGACGAGTATATGATGGCAGTTTGCAATAAAACTGGGTTGATTGCAATTTACAATGAAGAGAAGAACCTCTTTATGAGCCCATGTGCAGATGGACCAATCAATTTCAATATAAATAGCGACGGAACAATGAATATTAAAACGCTGACTCGATTCGGAAGGTCATTCAGTTTGCTCAAGATACCTTATTCGTTTAAATTATTAATACAAGAACTACTTGTTCTGAATGTTCAAATGCGTTTGATTACTGACGACAACGTAGATCAGCTCATGAACATGTCTTACTCCACTAATATAAATAAGTTGTTACATGATCCAGAAGAAGATTTAAGTAAGGTAATTAATAAATATGTCAGTATGATTAAAACATCTACTTCGAAGAATGATGAGGGTGTTGACGAAGATAATAAACCAGGTGAAGGTTGGGAAGATAAAGCTGATACTCCGATGTCTGATGTCTCCCCCACATCACCTGAAGTACCAGTTGAATCACCAGAATATCCGAGTGTTTTACCGCCAACTCCTTCATCAGATAGTCCAGAGTATCAACCCGCTACACCAGATTTTCCACCACCTGCTTCTGATAGTCCGCCATATGCACCTACTTCTCCAACTTATGAACCAAGTTCTCCTGATAATCCACCACCAGCAACCCCAGAGTATCACCCAACTACACCAGAATACCAGCCAC
>Ga0214923_10001805_pt1 | contig 29770 bp, 11 predicted proteins | sample LL1510_MetaG_FD_177993 | JGI IMG/M metagenome (GOLD analysis project Ga0214923, IMG submission 177993) | Freshwater microbial communities from Lake Lanier, Atlanta, Georgia, United States - LL-1510 | ecosystem: Environmental > Aquatic > Freshwater > Lake | place: USA: Georgia | collected...
TATATATTCTATAAGATGCTACATATATAAACATATGTATAGTGTAATTAAAATATTTAATATAATTTTTCTAAAATATTTTATAATTTCTCTGAAATTTTTATAATTTCTCTGAAAATAGCAATAATTATTTTAATGTTATTTTTAGAAAAAATATAAAAATTTCAGAAAAAATATAAATCTTTAATTATTGCATCTCCATAGAAATTATAAAAATTAAAAAAAAAATAAAATAAGTTAACGAAGTTCCTAAAATATTTTAATTTATGGTTTAAAAAATTATTTTGGAACGGAACGTAGTTTAGTTTAATTTTTCTGAAATTTTTATAATTTCTCTGAAAATAGTAATAAATATAGTTTTATTTCAATTAGTCTCACTTATTAAACATTATTTTATTACTTTTTCAGAAGCAAATTTAAGTGACACCTATATCCATCATATAAGCATTAAGCATATTCTAATACACTGCCACAATTATTAATCGCATTTAATACTATTTCTTTATCTCCTTTAAATTCTTCAGAAGCCCATCTTAATGCATTGCCGTTTTGTTTAATTGCCGCTAATACTATTTCTTTATCTCCTTTTAATTCTTCAGAAGCCCATTTTAATGAATTGCCGTTTTGTTTAATTGCCGCTAATACTATTTCTTTATCTCCTTTAAATTCATCAGAAGCCCATCTTAATGAATTGCCATGCGTACCAACCACTGCTAATACTATATCTCTATCTTTTTCTAAATCATTATTAAGAACTGATAATAAGTTTCCATATTTGTTAACAATTTTAAGTATTAAATATTTATCACGTATAGACAAATTTCTTAGTCTTGCAATAATTTCATGACATTCAAAATAATTTAAATTTTCTAAATAATGTTTATAATCTATAAGGGATCTATTTTTATAATCATAATAATATTCTTTTATAATATATAATATATGTTCATCTTGTGAACTATTATATATTTTAGTTATATAATTTTCTAATTCTTTTGTATTATTATCAGTTAAATAATTATGTAGGAGTTTATTTTCTTTTGTTAAAATTATAAATGTACTATTTGGTTTTAGTGTTGGTATTATTGCATTAAATATTATTATAATTATATTTGATAAATCATTTATTTCAATAAAACAACAAATTTCTCCTGATAGTGTGTATATAAATAATTTCATATTATTAAACCTTCCTTAATAAAACTATTTTAAATAAATATTTTTATTACAATAAAATTTATATTTTAAAAATAAATTTTATCTCAAGTTAAAAAATATAGAAAAATAAAGCAAAGTTATATTTTTTATGGAACTTTTTTTATTTTTATTTTTTTAACTTTGGTCATATCTAATGAAAATATTTTATTCTTATTTTTAAAAAAATTAAACTAAACTACGTTCCGTTCCAAAATAATTTTTAAATCTTAAATTATTGCATCTTCAGAGAAATTATAATAATTTAAAATATTATTTAGACAAAATTATTAATTATTTATTGCTATTTTCAGATAAATTATAAATTAAAATATTTTATAAATTCTTTGAAAACAAGAATAATTATTTTAATTAAAAACAAATAATAAATAAACAAAGTTCTCTAATTATTGTTATTTTCAGATAAATTATAAAAATTTCAGAAAAATTATAAATAATTTGTAAATCTTAAATTATTGCATCATTATAGAAATCATACAAATTTAAAAAAAAATAAAATAAACTACGTTCCGTTCCAAAATATTTTAATTTATGATTTTAAAAATTATTTTATAATTTTTCTGAAATTTTTATAATTTCTCTGAAACTAACAATAAACAACTAAAATATTTTCTACAAAACTAAATTTTTATGAATTTTAAATAATTTATTATTTATTTTCAATATTAGAAAAATTATAAATTTATTGAACTTTGTTTATTTTTTATAAAATTTAAAATAAATAAAAAAATGTAAAAATATATTATTTTTTTAATATTATTATAATAATTTAATTTAATAATAAATATTTACATATTAATATTAGATACATTTATTATATTGAAAATATAATTTGTAATTATATAAACAATAATAAATGACGCCGGTTGATTAATATTATTAATAATACTATTATTATTTCTAAATTATTAATTTATACATTTTTAAAAATAGTAACATAAAAATTAAAAAAAATTTGATATATATGTGATTTTAATATTATAAATAAAAAAGATAACAAACCTAATTGCAAACAAACTTTATTATAACTACCTATTTATTGTATAATTTCTTTTTTATCAAAAAAATTATAATTATTTATATTTTTTAGAAAAATTATAATTATTCATTATATTATTAAAAATAGATATTATAAATCTAGAAAACTAAAATTTATTTTTTTATCAAAAAAATTATAAGTATTTATATTTTTTAAAAAAATTATAATTATTCATTATTTTATTAATAATAAATATTATTTATATTATGCAGCAAAGAAGCAGCATATATTATTTCTTTATCTTTTTTTAAGTCTTCAGAAGCAAATCTTAATGATTTCAAATTCTGATTAATTGCTGCTAATACTATTTCTTTATCTCCTTTTAATTCTGTAGAAGCATATTCTAATGATTCACCATTGAGTTTAACTGCGTTTAATACTATTTCTCTATCTCTTTTTAATTCTTTACAAGCATAAAATAATGCACCACCATATTGTTTAACTGCGGCTAAAACTGTTTCTTTATCTCCTTTTAATTCGTCAGAAGCAAAGCATAATACATAGCCACAAGTACTAACCGCATTTAATACTATTTCTTTATCTCCCATTAATTCGTGAGAAGCCCACCTTAATGCATGTCCTTTTTGTTTAACTGCTGCTAATACTATTTCTCTATCTCCTTTTAATTCTTCACAAGCATAATCTAATGATTCACCGTTCCTTTTAACTACTGCTAATACTATATCTCTATCTTTTCGTAAATCATTATTAAGTACATTATTAAATATTTGCATGTGGTCTCCATATTTGCTAATTATACTAAGTATTAAATATTTTTCACGTATAGACAACTCACCTGATCTTACGATTACTAAAGATTCCCAATAACTTAAATTTTCTAACCAATGTTTATAATCTATAAGGGATCTATTATTTATATCATCATAATAACTTTCTTTTATAATATATAATATATAATCTTTTTGTGAACTATTATATATATTAGTTATATAATTTTCTAATTTTATTGTATTAGTATCCTTTAAATAATTATGTAGGATTTTTTTTTTATCTGCAATAGAAAATGTAGTATTTGGTTTTAGTGTTGGTATTATTGCATTAAATATTGGTTTAGATATATTTGATAAATCATTTATTTCAATACAACAACAATTTTCACCTGATAGTGTGTTGTATATAAATAATTTCATATTATGTAATTAACGGTGCTTTTGTAAGGCAATACTTGAGCCAAAATGGCTACAGTGGTTTAGTAAAATAATAATAAACAAATAAAAAAATGATTTATCAATTTTTTATTTTTATATTTTAAAATAAACAAAGTTCTAAATTTTATACCAAGTTAAAAAAAATAAAAATAAATAGCTTTACTATATATTTTTAGTTTATTATTAGATATGTTTATTAGTGATTATTATAATTATTACTATTTTTAGAGAAATAAAACTCAGTTTAATTTCTTTGAAAATAATAATAATATTTATTATAACCAGCAAATAAAATTATTAATAAATCATATATATATTTATAAGTATTAAATTATTTTTTATTTATTATTAATTTTAATATTATACAAATTATTAGTTTTATTGTTATTTTAAGATAAATTATAAAAATTTTAGAAAAATTATAAAATAAATTGTAAATCTTAAATTATTACATCAGAGAAATTATACAAATTTAAAAAAAAAATAAAATAAACTACGTTTCATTCCAAAATATTTTATTTTATAATTTTCCTGAAATTTTTATAATTTCTCTGAAAATAACAATAATAATAAATTTAATTATTTAAAATAAAATTAAATTTAAAATAAACTAATAATTGTCAGTAAATGAAATATAATTAGGATTAATATTCTGAATAAGATTATAATAAATAATAATCTAAATAGATGATAATATTTATCTTAATTATTCTTAATATCAAAAAAAATTAACTGTATTTTAAAAAATCTAAAATTATATTATTTATGTTTTAATTTTATAAATAAAGCAATAATTAATATGCTAATTAATAATTTATAATTAATTCAAAATATTTTAGTTATAACCAACAATATTTATCTAGTCTATACTTAGATATTATTTTTTCACGTACTTCTTTAGAAACATGTTTTAATGATCTCTTATAATTATAATATGCGCACATTATTATTTCTTCATCAGTTTTTAAATTGTTGGAAGCATATTGTAATGAATCACCATCGCGTTTAACAGCTTTTAATACCATGTCTTTATCATTTTGAAATTTTTCTGAAGTATATTTTAATGTTTTGCCACCATACTTACTATTAATTGCCAATAATACTGTTTCATAATTGTTTCTTAATTCTTCTGAAGCATACATAAATGCACTACCATTATTATTAATTGCGGCATGTACTATTTCTATATCTTTTTTAAATTCTTCAGGACTATGCTGTAATGCAATGCCACTCTGAGTAATGGCAGCTAACACTATATTTCTATTTTTCTTTAATTCTTCAGGAATATATTTTAATACTTCACCATTTTTAGTAACGGCGGCTAATGCTACATCTTTATCTTTCTTTAATTCTTCAGAAGCATGTATAAAGGCAATCCCCGAGGTTTTGATTGCTCTTAATACTGTTTCTTTATCATTTTTTAATTCATTAGAAGCAACTTCTAACATCCCACCACACTTATCAATAGCTATTAATACCATCTTTTTATCTTTTTTAAATTCTTCGTCTGCATATTTTAATGCATATCCAGAGTTTTGAATTGCCGCTAATACTATGTCTTCTTCTTTTTTTAATTCTTCAGAAGCATATTCTAATATCATGCCATTTTTATTAATTGCTGCTAATACTACGTCTCTATCATTTTTAAATTCTTCAGGAACAACACTTAACATTTGTGGATAATTTTCTATTGCTGCTAATACTACTTCTTTATCTTTTTTCAATTCATCAGAAGCATCATAATATGCACACGAATCATTATTAATAGCTGCTAATACTATTTCTTTATCATTATTAAATTTTTTAGAAGAATTTTTTAATGCTTTGAGATAAGTTTTAACAGCTGCTAATACTATTTCTCTATCATTTTTTAATTCATCATTAAACAATAAAAATAATTCTTTATATTTCTTAAGAATTTTAAATATTAAATATTTATTATCTGAAGATAAACACGGTTGTCTTGCAATAACTTCACATTCATAATAACTTAAATTTTCTAAATATTTTTTATATTCTTCAAGCGATCTATATTGATTATCATTATACTTTTCTATTATAATATATAATATATATTGTTTTTCAAAATTATTATATATATTAGTTATATAATTTTCTAATTTTACTGTATTATCATCAATTAAATGGTTATATATAATTTTGCTGTTATCACAATAAGAAAATGTTTCACCATGTTTTAAAATCGGTCTTACTGCATTAAATAATTGATTAGATATATTTGGTGGTTTTACTATAACATTACACAAGACATTACCAGATAATCTATTTATAAATACTTGCATATTATATAATTAACTGTTTAGCAAGCACAATACTTGAGCCAAAATGGCTACGGTAAAAATTATATTTAAAAATAAAAAAATAAAAAATTGATTTATCAATTTTTATAACTTTGTTTATTTTTATTATTATTTTACTAAACCATCCCTAATGAAAATATTAAAAATAAGGACATGTTTATTATCATCTGTTTGGATTACTGTTTAGTATTAATCTTATTGAATAATAATAATAATAATTAATAAATGAAGTTCCCAATAACAAATAATATAAGGGCATGTTTATTATCATCTGTTCTATTTACTGTTTATTATCAGTTTATTTAAAAATTCAAAAAATAATAATTTAAATAATTGTGATTAATAAAGTTTCTTATTATTTTATTTAATGGGGATTTTGTTAACTTCATTTATTACCTATATTATTTAAATTATTATTAAAACTAATAAACGAAGTTCCATAAATAAAATAGAATCACAATTATTTAAATTATTAAAACTAATAAACAAAGTTCCTAATAATAGGAACTAAAATTATTTAATTATTAGTTTTTAATTTTTAAATAAACTGATAATAAACAGTAAACGAAACATATGATAATAAAAATATCCTATATTTTTAATAATGAAACAAATAAAGATATAATAAAAAAAATAGTAATGTTATAAATAAACAAAGTTAACGAAGTCTCTCATTTATTTATAATATTTATAATTTTATTATTTCAGTTAAAATTTTAATTAAAAAATTTATTATATAATAATACAACATATTAATGTAAATATTTTATAAATTATAATATAATTATAATATAATTATAATGGATATTATAGGAATTTTTCAATCAATAGATTCTAAAGCATCTAAAATGGATGGTTTATCTTCATTACAAAAAACATCTGGGTCAAGTTCACAAATATTATTTGGAATAAATACTCAAAAATGTGTATTAGAATTATTAGATAATAGTTCATTTAATATAAATATAAATAATCAAAATGTAATTAATTTAAATCCTCAAGAAGTTAATATAAATACTATAAAAACTAATACTATTAATACGATTCTTACTTCTGATATTTTAACTATTACATCTAACACAGTTATATTCAATGAATATGTAAATTTATTAGGGGGCTCAAATATACAATGTATAGATGAAAACGGTGATAGTATATTAAATCATGTAACTATAAATTCTTCTTTATATGTTTCTGGAATATCTAAATTAAATAATAATGTTACAGTTTTATCAAATATGAATATTTATAATGATGTATTATTTAATAATGTTAATATTAATTCTAATTTAAATTTAAATAATAATATTATATTAAATAATGTTTCTATATTATCAAATATTAATATTAATAATTTATTAATTAATTTAGGAAACAGTAATTTAAATAATATGATAGTAAATAATAATACTATAACTAATGATATTAATACTAATCAATTAAATGTTTCAGGATTTAGTATTTATAATAATAAAACTATTATGTCTCAATTATATGTGTCTGGTTTAACAATATTAGATAATGTTAATACAAATATATTAAATATTTCTAATATTGCAACATTAAATAATTTAAATGTTCATAATAATACTATGTTTAATAATGTTACTATATTATCAGATTTGACTGTAATAAATAATACTTTAATTGATTCTATGCATATAACACAATTAAATAATAATAATTTAAATATAAATAATATATCTTGTTTATCATATTTATATATTTCTAGTTATTCATTATTTTATAATGATATATCTATGAATTCATGTTATATATCTAATTATAGTTATTTTCATAATGATATAAGTATATTAGCTTCATTATATGTTTCTGATAAAGTTATTATAAATTCAGATCTTAATATATTTAATGATGCTTTATTTAATTCATCATTAAATATTAATAATAATACTTTATTAAATAATACTACTATTATGGGTTATTTATATGTATTAAATAATACTTCATATTTTAATAATATTTATAATACCAGATTAACTATTTTAAATAATAATGTAAGTATTTTATCTAATTTATATATTTCTGGTAATACTTATATTAATAATTTAATTACATGTAATAGTATAATAACTAATAATATATCTATAATATCTGATTTTAATAGTTTATCAGATATTATATTAAATAATACTAGTATTGTATCAGATTTATATATTAATAATGGAATTTTAAATAATTTAAATATTAATTCTAATCTTACAGTATCAAATAATAGTTTATTTAATTCAGGAACTTTTTTATCATCTGTAAATATTTTAGATTATACACAAATAGAAGGATCATTATATACTCCTTCTATATGTTCTATTAATGATATATATTATGGTATTAATAAAGAATCATTAATTAATAATACAAAAGTATTGCATAATGAATATGTTAATAAATTAAATTATACACTACCAGCAACATGTTTATCATCTCTTAATATTTCAGGTTCTACATTATTAAATTCTATTCTTAATGTTTCTGATATAACTATATTAAATAATACAACTTCTATTAATTCTAATTTAAATGTTATAAATAATAGTATATTTAATAATAATACTTCCATAAATTCATCTTTAACTGTATCGGGAAAAAGTTTATTAAATAAAACAAATATTAATAATTTATTAGTTTTAAATTCATCTATATTAAATAATATTTCTATAAATTCTTCTTTAAATATTTCTAATATTAGTATATTAAATAGTTTAACATCTATTAATTCACTTTTAAATATATCTAATAATACAGTTATATATGGAGATATAACTTGTTCATCAATATATTCTATTAATAATATATTTTTTAATAATGATCAAAATATATCATCTGCTATATCTAATATTAATTTAATATTATCATCAAAATTAAATTATACTTCAGATTCAACATGTTTATCATTATTAAATATTTCTGGTTATACTTTAATTAATTCTACTTTAAATGTTTCAAATAATAGTATTTTTAATGGAATATCAATGAATTCATCTTTAAATATTAATGGAAATAACATATTAAATATATTAACTATTAATTCTTCTTTAAATGTTTTAAATAATACTATACTAAATGGAATTACAACATTTAATTCATCTTTAAATATATCAGGTGAAACATATTTATATAATTTACCAACTATTACTAATGCATCTAGTAAGCTTACACAATTAATAACGTATTCATCTATGAATTCTATTATTAATACTAAACTAAATAATATTATTATTAGTGATTCTATTACTATTAGTTCATCTATTAATTGTATCCAAAATACAATATTTAATAATTCTATAACTGTTAATTCATTATTAAATGTATCTTCATTAGCATTATTAAATAGTACTATTTCTATAAATTCATCTTTAAATGTATTTGATAAAACTATATTAAATAGTTCAGTATCTATTAATTCTTTATTTATTTCTTCTAATACTATATTAAATGCATCTACTATTAACTCTACTATTACGGTCTCATCATATACAATATTTAATAATATAGTATCTATTAATAGTAGTTTAAATATTATAAATGAATGTGTATTAAATGGAGATACTACATTTAATTCTATATTAAATGTTTCTAATTACTCTATATTTAATAATTTAGTAACTATTAATTCTTCTTTATATGTATCTGGTCCTATTGTATTTAATACAATTCCATCTAGTGTTACGAGTATTTCTCCTATTGATACTAATAGCTTAATTTCATTTAATTATTTAAAAAAATATATTAATGATAACTATCTTAATAATTATGAGGTTAGTCCTATTAGTATTGATAATACAAGTGTATCAATTAATACCAATTTTAAAATTGATTCATATTCAATATTAAATATTGCATCCATAAATTCATCTTTAAATGTATATTTACCTTCAATATTGAATAATGTTTCAATAAATTCTACTTTAAATATTTCATCAAAATCAATATTTAATAATGTTTCTATTAATTCTTATTTGAATATTTCTGCAATATGTATATTTAATTCTGTATCTATTAATTCTATATTAAATGTGTCTGCGGTATCAATATTTAATAAATTAAGAATAAATTCTAATCTTACTTTATCTGGTAATAGTATATTTAATGAATTATCTATAAATTCATTATTAAATGTTTCCTCATCACAAATTATATTTAATAGGGTTAGTATAAATTCATCATTAAATGTATCTTCAAGTAATTTAAAATTAATTCAATTTAATAATTTATCAATAAATTCTTCATTAAATGTTTCATCAAACTTATCACAAAATATTATATTTAATTATTTATCTATAAATTCTTCATTATGTATAAATCCATCACAAAATATTATTTTTAATTCTTTAATATGTAATATATTAAATGTATCTTCTGCAAGTATTTTAAATAGTTTAACTTCTTCTAGTTTTATAAATATATCTTCTACAAGTATATTTAATAATAATGTTTCTATTAATTCGTATCTATATGTTTCTTCATTAAGTATTTTAAATGGTTTAACATCAATAAATTCAGATTTAAATGTTTCTTCTAATACTAATATTAATAATTATGTAACTTGTAAATCATTATGTTCAATCGGTGAAATTAACTATATTGATAAAAATATTAATAGAAAAGTATATGAACAATTAAACAATTTAACAAGCAATATGGAACGTTATGTAAATTCTTCTGATTCAATTATTTTATCAACTTTAACAGTATTACAAACCACGCAAATGAATTCATCTTTAATAGTTTCAGGTTATTCTATATTAAATTCTACATCATTAAATTCTTCTTTATATGTTTCTAATAATAGTATATTTAATAATACTGTATCTATTAATTCATTATTAAATTTATCTAATAATAATTTATTTAATAATATGTCTGTAAATTCTAATATAAATGTTTCTTCTACTATTAGTTTATATTATGTATCAATATTATCATCTTTAAATGTTATACCAATTAATAATCAATGTATTTTATCTAATATATCTATATATTCACTTTTAAATGTTTCAGGATTTAGTATTTTTAATAATTATTTATCATTAAATTCATCTATAAATATATCTAGTTATAGTTTATTTAATTCTATTACTATTAATAATACTTTATATGTAAGTAAAAATACAATATTAAATAATACTTCCATAAATACAATATTATATGTTAGTAATAATACAGTATTTAATGCAAATGTTAATATAAATATGGCTACATTTAATAATCCTCCCTCGTTATCATCTAATATATTACCAACATTAACTAACCATTTAGTTCCATTATCTTATGTTAGTAATAAATCTATTTCACAGGTACTCGCAAATGATGATTCAGCTGCATATTTTAATGGCGTCATATCAAATAACATATATTGTAATTTTAATAAGTTATGTATTAGATTATTACCAGACATACCTAATCGGTTTCAAATTGGTAATACCTATTTGATCTCATTTTTAGGAGTTATGAAAGCTTATGATACTGATCAAGTAGGTTTAACTTCAACTATAATTAAACAATCAGACCAACCTAGTATAGATAATAATATATATTATATTTTTACTAATAATTATAATTTTATTAAATATTCGAATAATTCTTGGTATTTAAATACCGCGGAAAATAATTTATGGTTAATGGATAATTGGTCTATTGGTTTATATTTACAATTAACCAGTTATAATTATACAGATGTAAGACTAGGTATAAGTGATTTTACATTGTCTATTATTATAGATGATCCATTATATTCTTGGAATGATGGAACTTTTAATGGAGATTTAAGTAATATAACTTATCAACCACAAATAATATTTGATCGTTTATTCTTATATCCACCGGAAATAAGATTTATAAATACTGGTTTTGGAGAAATTAGTATACCGATTAATAATTCATTCATACAGAGTCCTATATATTTGATTCTAAACTATTCTCCTCCAGTTTCTAGTACTAAAGGTAAAATTGGAATAAACTTATTTAATAAGTCTGGTACTAATATATATAATAATTCTTACTTATTTGCGTATACATATACTTCAATTAGTAAAACTCCTTTCTCAGTTAATAATACTCGTTATGGTATATGTAATCAATTTTATAATGGTATACTTATACGTAAAGGATTACCATATTTAGATATTACTGATTATAAAAATATAAGTCAAAATCAATGGGACTTACTGTATTCAACAATATAAATTAAAATATATTATTATTAATTTTATAATATATAAATTAATAATAATGAATACTATTAATTTAAATGGAATCATAGATATTTTAGAATCTAAAGCTTCCAAAATGAACTGTTTATCATCTTTACAAGTAATAGATAATACATTAAATGACAAGACACAACTAGGCCCGAAAATTGTATTTTCTCTAAATACACTTAATAGCAATTTACAATTTTCTTCTAATAATACTTTTAATATAAATATTAATGATAATAATATACTAAATGCTTCATTAGAAGAAATTAATTTATATTATGGTCTTAATACAAATTTAATTAATACTGATCCTGATAAACAATTAACTATATCTAATCCTGTTAATATTTATGGAAAATTAAATCTTATAAATAAATCTAATATAGTATATAATCATAATATTAATAAAAATATATTAAATAATGTTATAATTTCAAATAATTTAATAGTCAATGATAGTACTATATTTAATGATAATGTTACTATGAATTCTAATTTAAATATTTCAGGTGTTCTCAATATTAATAAATTAAATATTAATTCTGATTTAATTGTTAATAATAATATTACAATGAATAATATTACTATATTATCTAATTTAAATATAAATGGTTATTTAAATAATTCTAAATTATGTAATTTTAATAATATAAATATTGTAAATAATGCGTTATTAAATACAATTAGTATTAATTCATATTTAAATGTTTCTAATTTTATTATTAGTAATACGGAAACTGTGTTATCTAATTTAAATGTTTCCGGTAATACATTATTAAATACTGCTAATATTAATTCTTTAAATGTTATTAAAAATAGTCAAATAAATAATTTAACGGTTATTAATAATACATTATTAAATGATACTAGTATAATAACTAATTTAAATGTATTAGGTAATACACAATTATATAATTTAAATAATAATTCATTTAAAACACAAAATTATTTAACTGATAATATAACTATAAATTCTTATTTATATTCTTCGGGACCTACTTTACTAAATGGAGATATAACTATATTAGGTTCATTAAATATATTAGATAATATATTATTTTTAGGTAATACAAGCATATTAGCTTCTTTATATGTTTTGAATGATACTACTATAACATCTTCATTAAATATATCAAAAAATTTATCTATTAATTCAAATTTATATGTTTCCAATACTACAATATTAAATAATACAACTATATTATCTAATTTAAATATTTCAGGAAATACAAATTTAAATAATATTTATAATACCGGAATTACTATTTTATATGATAAAACAAGTTTATTATCTAATTTATATGTTTCTGGTAATGCTTATTTAAATAATTTATTTATTAATCAAAATGCTATAATAAATAATATAACTATTATATCAAATTTAAATGTATCTAATAAAACTATATTAAATACTATAAGTATTTTATCTAATTTAACAGTATCCGGGAATACATTATTAAATAATATTAGTATAACTTCTAATTTAACTGTTACAGGGTATAGTTTATTTAATGGCGGAACGTTTATATCTTCATTAAATATTTCTGGTGATTCTATAATATCTGGTAATATAACTTGTTATTCATTATCAACACATAATATTTATTATAATAATTATAATTTATCTAATTATTTTAATCAATCCAATGCTAATTTATTTTTAAATTATATTAATTCTGCAACATTATTATCATCTTTAAATATTTCTGGCTCTACAATAATAGAGTCTTCATTAAATGTATCCAATATTACAATATTTAATAATAATACATCAATTAATTCGATATTAAACGTATCTGGAAATAATATATTTAATAATAATACATCTATAAATTCTATTTTATATGTATCTGGACAAAGTATATTTAATGATATCATTATTAAGGATTCTTTAACTGTTAATTCTTCATGTATGTTAAAGGATATTTCAATAAATTCTTCATTAAATGTTTCTGGTATAAGCATATTTAATGGTATAATATCTATTAATTCCCTATTAAATATATCTAATAACACTATTATTAATGGAAATATAACATGCAATTCAATATATTCTTTATTTGATGTATATTATAATAATATACCTTTAATATCAACTATTAATAATTTAAATTCTGCATTATCTTCAAAATTAAATTATAATAATAACTCTTCATGTTTAGCTTCATTAAATATTTCGGGTTCTACATTAATTAATTCAATATTAAATGTATCAAATACTAGTATATTAAATGGTAATGTTTCTATAAATTCTTTTTTAGATGTTGTTGGTAATAGTATTTTAAATGGATTAACTACTATAAATTCAGTATTAAATGTATCAAATCTAAGTATATTAAATGACAAAACTTCTATTAATTCTATGTTATATGTGTCGGGTCCTATTAGTTTTAATTTATTACCTACATATAAAGGTAATATTTTAGTACCATCTGATAAACAATTAATTACATTAAATATAACAGATAATTATTTATCCAATAAATTAAATAATAATAATTTAGGTATAAATATAGGATTAACAAGCACAACTATTAAATCATCATTATTTATAGCTTCGACAACTATTATAAATAGTCCTGTTACATTAATATCATCTTTATATATTTCTTCTTCTAGTATATTTAATAATATAACTCTTAATTCTTCTTTATATGTTTCATCATATAGTATATTTAATAATTTAACTATTAATTCTTCTTTATATATTTCTTCTAATTCTATTATTAATAATGCATCAATAAATTCTACATTATATATTTCTTCATTTAGTATATTAAATAATAATGTTAGTATTAATTCTATATTATATATATCTTCAATTAGTATATTAAACGGTTTAATAACTATAGGTTCTTCTTTAAATGTTTCTGGTAATTCTATATTAAATAATACAACTATGAATTCTACCGTAAATGTATCCGGATTAACATATTTTTATAATATACCAACATTAATTAATTTTAATGATAATTATTTATTAATACAAAATACAAATTTAATAACATATTCAATTATGAAATCATATGTTAATGATATAACGGTAGGTAAAGTAAAAGTAAAAAATCCTTTTCCTACTATGTCATCTGATACAGTTTCTATCACATCTTCTTTATATATTTCATCAATTACAAATTTTAATAATACGGTTTCTATTAATTCAGGATTAAATGTTTCTTCTTTTGTTATATTTAATAGTTGTATATCAATTAATTCAAATTTAGTAGTTTCTTCATATAGTATATTAAATAATGAAGTATCAATTAATTCTGATTTAAGTGTATCATCATTTAGTATATTAAATAGTTATGTATCAATTAATTCATATTTAAATGTTTCTTCAATTAGTATTTTAAATAATTTAGTATCAGTAAATTCTACTTTATATGTTTCATCATATTGTATATTAAATAACAATATATCAGTTAATTCTTCATTAAATGTATCATCAATATCAATATTTAATGGTCCAATTACTATTAATTCATTTTTAAATGTATCTTCTTATACTATTTTTAATAATCCAATATCAATTAATTCTTTATATGTTTCTTCAACTAGTATATTAAATGGAACAAATAATATAACTATTAAATCTTCATTATATGTGTCTTCCAATAGTTTATTAAATGGATTAATAACAGTTAATTCATCATTAATAGTTTCATCATCAAGTATATTAAATAGTTTAACTACAACAAGCATTTTAAATATTTCTTCTTTTAGTATATTAAATGGTCTTACTACTATAAATTCGATATTAAATGTTTTATCTAATAGTATATTAAATGGATTAACATCTATTAATTCTGATTTATATGTAGCAAATAATTTTATTACTAAAGGATGTTTATCTGCAACTAGTATTTTTTCATTAAATGATATTAGTTGTAATAATATATCTGTTAAAGATAGAATAAATTATTTACAAGGTCAGTTTTTAAATAAAGTCCCTATTAAAACAAGTGCAACTTTAAAATCTAATTTAAATATAACAGGTACAGCTGATATTTATTCATTAAATGTTTCTGATATAACAATATTAAATTATTCTACATCAATTAATTCATCTTTAAATGTTTCATCAATTACCATATTAAATGGTATTACATCTATAAATTCTTCTTTAAATGTTTCTAATAATACTATAATTAATGGAAATGCAACTATTATAAATTTAAATGTATCAGGAAATAGTATTTTTAATAATAATGTTACTATAAATTCTTTATTAAATATTTCGGGTAATAGTATTTTTAAAAGTAATATAACAGTTTTATCTTCTTTATATGTATCATATTATAGTATTTTAAATAATAATGTTTCAATAAATTCATTTTTAAATGTTTCCGGTAGTAGTATATTTAATAGTATGGTTACTATTAAATCTAATTTAACTAATATAAATAATACTATATTAAACACAACAACTATATTATCTGATTTAAATGTTTCTGGATATACTATATTAAATTCAGGTGTATCTACAAATAGTACAGTTTCATTTAGTACATTTCCATCTTGTTTAAATAGTGATAGTTTTACAAATAATAATTTAATTACTAAACAATATGTAGATAAAGTATATTCTGATATCGATTTAAGTAATCCATTATCTTTAATTATGGCGGGTGATGATTCAGTAGCATTTTTAAACGGAGTTTATCCAGGAGGACTATATAGAAATTATAATAATATTTTAATAAGAACAGTTCCAAATAATAATTTTAATAAGATGGATAAAGATGTATTTTTAATTTCTTATAAAGGTATATTACAGTCTACATGTTCAGGACTAACACATATGACTTCTCCATTTTATTATATTCCAACTGGCAATACTAATATTAATATGGTTAAAGGAAATAACGTTTCCTGGTGTATTCCTCTAACTAATGCTAATTGGTTATCAACTAATAATTGGTCTATTGTTTTTAATGTTGATATAAAACAAAGTTCTAGTAATATAGATATTATATTAGATGATCCATTAACATATTGGACTGGACCAAATAATAATATCCAAAGTTATATGACTCCTACAATAACACCTAATAATATTAAGACACCTGCCATATCTATATCTTTTAAGAATGGAACAATTTATTTTTATTCATATAAACTAAACTTAAATACAATTAATTGGAAGTATAATACAGCAACTATGCAAAATAATAATTATGGAAATTTTAATAATAGTGGTTTCAGTAATAATACTTATTATATAATTATTAATAATGATAATATTAATAATATTATTACTATTAGGTGTGATTCTTCTAGCGAATTAATATTTACTACTAATATTAATTATAAATATTCAAATAAAAAAACACCATTTTCAATTTATAATTATTGTAATAATTATTCTATTTATACTCCTATAAATGTTTCAATTTATAATTATAGTAATGATTATTCTATTTATAATCCTGTAAATGACGGAAAATTTATTTATTATAAATATGGTATATTATTATCAAAATCTAATAATTCATTAAATAAAACAAATTTTATTCAGTATATTAAAGATGATATTACTAGTTCATTTAATTTTCCATATTCCTATACTATTCAATATAATGATATTCCTGCATTTTCCAGATTATTATATTAATATATATTAAGACTGATAAAAAATTATATGAAACTAAATAAAGTTTTGTTTATTTATTTTATATTTTATATTTTATTTGGATTCTTATTTAATTTATTAATATAATTTTTAAAATATTATGTTCTGATTTATTTAATATAATAGGTTAAACATGATATATTCAAAAATAATAATAAATATTTTTAATTAGGGATTGTTTATTATTAATTTAAAAAAATCTAATCTATTATGGAAAAAGGAAGCAGAGCTGATTACATTTTTTATAAACTAAGATTTAATAATTTTTTATTGTTTTATTATTGGGTATGTTTAGTATCATATGTTTCATTTGTTGTTTAGTATCACTTTATTTAAAAAATTAAAAAAAATATTTTTTAATTTTTTAAATATTTTTTTTATGGGCATGTTTAGTATCATCTGTTCGGATTACTGGTTAGTATTAATCTTATTGAAACATAATAATAATTAATAAACGAAGTTAACAAAGCAAGCTTTAGTTATTATTATTTTTCAATAATATTAATACTAAATAGTAATCCAAACAGATGATACTAAACATGCCCATTATATTATATTATTATTATTTTTCAATAAGGTTAATACTAAACAGTAATCCTAACAGATGATACTAAACTACCCATTAATAATAATTATAAAGCTTGCTTTCATTTTAAACATTATTTATTATTATTTTCAGAGAAAATAGTAATAAATTAATAGGTTTTTTTATTATTTTTAAAATTATAATTTATTTGAGTTTCCATAATTTTTGCATCATGAAATGATCTAATCTGCTTTATAAATATTTTAAGGCTATATTAGTAGAGTCTATACATAAATTATTAAATTGAATCTTTGATTATTTACGTTTATATTGATTTAACATAATTTTATATGCTTTTTCAAAAACCTCTAATAATATCCATTTATTAGATTCTATTATTTTTTTTTACTAAATCTAAATTGATATTTACTATTTTACTTAAATCTTCCTATGATAAACCTGTAAGTTTAATGTCATATATGGGAACTTCATTAATTTTCTTTATTTTAAATAAAACTTATATTCATATTTATTATAACGCCCCTCTAATTTTATTATAAATATTACTTAATTTTGATTTCATAAATATATAAATTAAATAAAAATACTTTTTTATAATAAAATGAATAAGTCTAATTTTGTTATCAGTCTAATAATTTACTTATTAGAATATAAAATTATTAAAAACTAATATAATAATTTTTAAAATATTTTTAAATTATCTAATAAAAAAAATAAACTTCAAATTATTTTTTAAAATATGTATTATAAAATCCTATATAGTATAAATTATTTTTAAAATATATATATTGTTTATATATTTATATTATAAATATAAAAATATAAATTAATAATAATGAATAACAATATATTAAATACAATTATAGAAATAATAGAATCAAAAGCACCATTAATAGATAGTCTTTCATCATTACGTAAAAAGACAGATTCAGTATCACAAATTAAGATTTCTTTAAATAATGTGTCTAGTCAATTACAATTTTTATCTGATTCATCATTTAATATAAATATTAATAATAATTCTATTATTAATGCATCATCTAAAGGAGTTAATATATATCCATGTCTTAATATAAATAATATTAAATCAGATTTAGATACAACATTAGTAATAAATAATCCTATTAATATTTATGGTCGAGTATATTTTATAAAAGGTAGTAATATAATACCATTAGATAATGAAGGTAACGCTGTCTTAACTAATGCTATTGTTTCTAATAATTTAGATATTGCAGGGGTATCTATATTTAATAATAATGTTACTATAAAATCCCTATTAAATGTATTAGGTAATACAAATATTAATGATTTAATTATTAAATCTGATTTAATTGTTAATAAGAATACAATATTAAATAATACTACTATATTATCTACATTAACTATGAAAGGTAATTTAAATAATAATACGATGTGTAATTTTAATGATGTAAATATTCATGGTTCAGCATTATTAAATAAGGTAAGTATTAATTCTTACTTATGTGTGTCTAGTTTTGCTATTATTAATAATGAAACAATATTATCTAATTTAAATGTATCAGGTAATACATTATTTAATAATACTGATATTAATTCTATAATTGTAAATAATCAAAGTCATATATATAATATAAAAGTTACTGATAATACAATATTAAATAATACTACAGTATTATCTAATTTACATATTAATAATGCTTATTTAAAAAATGTATCTATTAATTTATTTAAAACTATGAATGGAATAATTGATAATATAACTATAAACACATATTTATATAATTCTGGATATACATTATTAAATGGTGATACAACAATTTTAGGAACTTTAAATATATTAAATAATTCAGTTATATTAGGTAATACAAGTATTTTATCATCTTTATATATATCAAATAATACAACTATTGATACATCATTAAATACTTTCCAAGATGTATCAGTAAAATCATCATTATATGTTTCAGGCAATGCATTATTAAATAATGTATCAATATTATCTATGTTAACTGTTTCAGGTAATACATATTTTAATAATATTTATAATACTGGATTTTCAATATTAAATAATAATGTTAGTATATTATCTAATTTAAATATTTCTTCTAATACATATTTAAATGATATTATAATTAATCAAAATACAATTATAAATAATATAACATTATTATCAACATTAAATAAATGTTGGGTATCTAATAACACTATACTAAATAATACAAGTATTATATCTAATTTAAATGTTTTAAATAATACTTTATTAAATAATGTTAGTATTTCATCTTCTTTATATATTTCCGGAAATAGTGTATTAAATAATGGAACATTTTTATCATTTCTAAATATTTCTGGTAATACTATTATACATGGTAATTTAACTTGTAATTCTATATTTTCAAATATTATTTATTATAAAGATTTAGAATTATCTAATTATTTTAATAATTTTAATAATACAACTTTATTAGATTATACTATATCTAGTTCTTGTTTATCTTCAGTAAATATATCTGGAGCAACAATTATAGCTTCTACATTAAAAGTATCAAATATAACTATATTAAATAATGATACATCTGTTAATTCAAATTTATATGTATCGGGTAATAGTTTATTTAATGGTATTGTTACTATTAATTCTAATTTAAATGTATCTGGATTAAGTATATTAAATAATGTAATTATTAATAATAAATTAAATATTAGTTTACCAAGTATATTTAATAATATATCAATAAATTCATCATTATATATTTCTAGTTTTACTATTTTAAATAATTTAACATCTATAAACTCCGTTTTAAATGTTTCAAATAATACTATTATTAATGGAACTATAACGTGTGGTTCTATATATTCTTCAACAGATATTTTTTATAGTAAAACTTCTTTAATATCAACTATTAATAATTTAAAGTCTTCATTATTATCTAAATTAAATTATAATTATGATGCAACATGTTTATCATCACTAAATATTTCAGGTCCTACATTAATAAATTCTACTTTAAAAGTTTTAGATAATACTATATTAAATGGTTCAGTGTCTATTATTTCTTCTTTATATATGATCAATAATAATTCATATAGTATTTTTAATGGTATAACTTCAATAAATTCATCATTATATATATCTGATTTTAGTATATTTAATAATAATACTTCAATAAATTCTATATTAAATATATCTGGAACAATTAATTTATATTCCTCACCTATTATTATTAATGATATATATCCATCTAATAATAATCAATTAATAACATTTAACACATTATCAAAATATTTAACTAATAAATTTAACAATAATATAGGTTTAATAATTGAAACTAATAGTATTTCTATAAACTCATCTTTATTTATTTCTTCAACCGCTATATTATATGATATAACAACAATAACATCCTCTTTATATGTTTCATCATATAGTATATTTAATAATAATGTTTCTATAAAATCTAATTTAAATGTTTCTTCTATTAGTATTCTTAATAATGTAACTATTAATTCATTGTTATATGTATCTTCATATTCTATTTTTAATAATAATGTATCTGTTAATTCTTGTTTATATGTATCATCTAATAGCATATTAAATAGTAATGTTAGTATTAATTCTTCTTTAAATGTATCATCATTTAGCATATTTAATGATATAACAACTATTAAATCTTCTTTAAATGTATCAGGAATTAGTATTTTAAATAATACTACTATTAAATCATCCTTATATATTTCTGGTATTACTAATTTTTATAATTCTCCTAGTATTATTAATCCACCCACTAATTATTTATTATTAAATGATAATCAATATTTAACAGTTTCATTAATGTCTTCATATGTTAATAATAATTTTAATAGTAGTTCATTTCCTATAATAACTAATGATGTTGTTAATATTATATCTTCATTAAATGTGTCCTCTTCAACTATATTAAATTCTTCAGTATCTATAAATTCTAAATTAATTGTTTCTTCATTTACTATATTTAATAGTTTAGTATCAGTTAATTCTGATATAAATATTTCTTCCTTTAGTATATTAAAAGGTAATGTTTCAATTAATTCTAAATTAAATGTTTCTTCATATAGTATATTAAATGGTATAGTATCAATTAATTCAGGTTTATATGTTTCTTCTAATAGTATTTTAAATAATTCGGTATCTATTAATTCTTCTATTTATGTTTCTTCGTATACTATATTAAATAGTGATACTTCAATTAATGCTTCTTTAAATATTTCTTCAATATCTATATTAAATGGTGCAACATCTATTAATTCTTCATTATTTGCATCATATATTAATTTAAATAGTTATACATCTATAATTTCTTCTTTATATGTTTCTTCTACTTGTATATTAAATAGTATTACTACTATAAATTCTTCTTTATATGTGTCTTCTTATAGCTTATTAAAAGGGATAACATCTATTAATTCTTCATTAAGTGTGTCTTCAATAAGTATATTAAATGGTTTATCAATAATAAGTACGTTAAATGTATCTTCTGATAGTATATTAAATAAAGCTACAACTATAAACTCAATATTATATATATCGTCTAATAGTTTATTAAATGGCTTAACCTCAATTAATTCATTTTTAAATATTTATGGTAATGCAATTATTGGGGGATCAGTAACTGCAGATACAATTTTTTTATCGAAAGATATATATTTAAATAATGGTAGTTCTTTATCAGACTTAACTTATGCAATAGCACAACAAACAGACAATATAGTAAATAATAATACTCCAATCTTTGAATCATCATTAAATATTTCTGGTGCAACTGTAATTAATTCATCTTTAACAGTTTTAAATATATCAATATTTAATAATCCAATGACGATATTAACTTCATTAAATGTTTCATCAACAAGCATATTAAATGGAATTACATATATAAATTCATCATTAAATATTTCAAATAATACAATAATAATAGGTAGTGTATCTATTAATAACTCTTTAACAGTATCAGGAAATAGTATTTTTAATAATGTTACCTTACGGTCTTCATTAAATAATATATCACAAACTATTTTTAATAATAATATATCTATAAATTCATTATTATATGTGTCTAGCATATCTATTTTAAATAAAAATGTATCTATAAATTCATTTTTAAATGTGTCAGGAAATAGTATATTTAATAGTAATATTACTATTAATTCTAATTTAAATATTATAAATAATACTATATTAAATGATACAACTATTTTATCTAATTTAAATATAATAGGAAAATCTATATTTAAGTCAACTGTTTTAATGAATAGTGAAGTAACATTTATTACAATTCCAACTGTTCTTACTAATGAGATGCCATCTAATAATAATTCTTTAGTTACTAAATCATATGTTGATTATGTATCAGCAAAAGACAGTAATAGTAATAATCAATCTTATACTTTAGTAAATGCGGGCGATGAGTCTGTAGCTTATTTTAATGGTGTTCCTGAAGGAATGACATATAGATATTTTAATACTATTAAAATTAGATTTTTACCTAATACAAATTTTTTCATTATAGGTAATCCCAATTTATATTTACTTTCATATACTGGTATTTTACAAACTATGTTTACAAGTATTAGTCCAATAAGTCCTTATACCAGTCCCGCATATAAACAGGGATATTTATTTTCTTTTTTTAAAAATTCAGATAATTCCATTGATATGGCATATGGTAATCAAGCATCATGGTGCATTCCTGTAAACTCTAGTTTATTTAATAATAATTGGTCATTAATTTTTCAGATATCTCTTGATTATTCTGATCCTACTAATACTAACAATACACGAATGGATATTATTTTTGATGATCCATTAACTTTTTGGAGTAGTCCAACAAGTAACAGTCAAAATTATATGGATACCCTAAATATAAGTAATTATATTCCTCCTCAAGGTTCTCTTTTTCCCGCGTATTCTTTACTTCCTAGGCTATCTATAAATTTTTATACTAATACTATAACCGTATATAGTGCTACTAGTAATTGGTTTATTAATAGTGTAGAATATTCTAATAAAATATCATTTTCACCAATAAATACTATAAAAAACACAACTTATATAAAAATTTCATATACTTCCTCTAGTAATATTAAAATTACTTTTATGAATATAGATGGAAATACATCTATATCTCTTAATATTAATTATCAATATATAAATAAAAAAACGCCATTTTCAATATATAATTATAATTCATTTTATGCAGGTTCATATTCTAGAGGTGATTTAATTTATAAATATGGTATTTTATTAGACTCTGTAAATGATAATATAACGAAAGACCAATATACTAATTTTACTAATACTAACACTATCCCGCCTTCATTTTATACACTTACATGATAAAAATATTAATTATATTTATGAACATGTTTATTATAATATGTTATAATTACTATTTCCATAACCTTGTTGAAATTAATACTATAAATAAAATTGCTTTCTATATATATTTATTATTATAATTTATAATTAATGTTGTCTTAATTATTAAAATTTTTTTTGTGTATTATTAATTTATGGGAACTTTGTTAACTTCGTTTATTATTCAAATTATTTAAATTATTATTAAAACTAATAAACGAAGTTTATAAAGTTCCTTTTAAATAAAATAATAGGAACCATGATTATTAAATTATTAGTTTTTAATTTTTAAATAAACTGATAATAAACAGTTAATGAAACATATGATAATAAACATATCCAATACTAAACATATTTAATAATATAAAATTATTATGTATAATAATATAATGATTTTAATTATATTATTATTAATAATATTATATTATATAATTAAATATGTAAATGTTATAACAAATAATAATATTGATAAGGCTAACTCTTTTTATTTAAATATAATGTATAAAAATAATTATTTAGATAATTATAAAAAAATTAAAAATTTATATCCTAATAATCCTATATTAAATAATTATAAAGAAAATAATGATTATTTACCAATAAATATATCAGACAAAGAAAATCCAAAAATTAGTGATATATATAATAATTCTATTAAAAGTTATAAAAATTATAAAAAAAAAGAATTAATAGAGCAACCAATTATTGACGGCGCATCAAATTTACAATTTATAAATCCTAATATGTGGAATTATAAAGATGAAAATATTATAAATGGAGGAACTATGAAAGATAATATATATGCGTATGATGAATTAACACATCAAACAAATTCAATATTTTAATAATTAAATTTATTTATTAGATAAATTTCTTTTATTATATGGTGGTAATCGTGGATTGAAAGTTCTTTTATTTGTATCATTGGTGTTATCTATTTTAAATATATTATTTTTTAATTCTTTAAATTTTTTTTTTTTAGAATTTGGGGAAGTTGTAGGTATAATATTATAATCATCAAAATTATCATGTTGTTTTATTTTATCAAATATAGTTTGTTTAGTTTTATCATCTAAGCTATACTCAGATAATTCAGATTTTATACTTAAATTATCATCATTAAAATTATCTATATCTTTATTATTATTACCTTCATTGTTATCTGTATTTTCTAAAATATTCATATATATATAATTATTAATAAATTTTTAAATATTATAATAATAATCTATATTTGTAATATGGATTCTAGATTATTTACTAATTATACTAAAAAAAATTTATCTAAATTTATTAATAATAGGTATATTTTAGATAATACAAATTCATTATTAATATCATTATATAATAAAAAAAATATAATAATAAATTTTATAAATAATATTATAATAAATATTACAATAGATAATAATTATCAATTTAAATATAAACAATATTGTAAATCACGATTTATTGATAAAAAAATAGAAAATTTAAATTTTACAAATTCATTATTAATTAAATGGAATAATAATAAAATTATTATTAAAACTAATATAAAAAATATTAAATCTATTATATTAAAAATTAAAATTTTAATCTATTTAATAGAATATATTAAATCAATATCTATTAAATCAGATAAACCATTAATTATTGTATTAGTTTTGTCTAATTTAAAAAAATTATATCCAGTAAAAAATAAAGTTATAACTTCTGAAAATGTTAATTCTGGTTATACTGATTTTACAAATAATATTATATTTATTTGGCGATATGAAGAATTTGAAAAAGTATTATTCCATGAAATTATACATTTTTATGAATTAGATAAATCTAATCATAGTGTTCCAAATATAATTAATACCGATATTTATTCTCATAATTATTATGAAGCTATAACTGATTTATATGGTATATTATATCATATAATCTATATATCAATTATTACTAAAATAGAGTTAAAAATATTATTAGAATTAGAAATATCTTATATAAAAAATCAAGCAATAAAATTAAATAATTTTTTTAATTTATATAATTGGAAACATAAACCAAATAAATATATAAATCAAAGTACATCTGCCTTTTCTTATTATATATTAAAATATTTATTATTTGAATATTTATTAAATTTAAATAAATGTGATATTTATGAACATTTAGATTATATTAATTATAATAATCTATTAAATAATATTTTAAGTAAACCATTTAATCAAACCGAATTTATTAATTTAAATTCTATGAGAATGACATTAATACAATTAAAATAGTATTATAAATATATTATAATTATATTATAAATATATTATAGTATTAAATTATGTTATTATTAAAAGGTTGACAAATATATTTTTCAACATCTTTTAATTTATTCATTCCTATTTTAAATATTATTTCAAAATTATAAAAAGTAGATAATAACTTATTTATTTTTTCTGTATGAAATAATCCTGCATGAATAATAATAGTATGATATTTATATAAATCAATTAAAGCACATGTATACCATTCCATACAATCATTTAATATTGTATTTAATTCATATAATATATATTTATATTTTGAATAAATTTCTACTAATGTCATATTTAGAAATTGTTTTTGTTTAACTAAAAATAGATAAAATTTATAAAATAATATTTTAAAATGTATTATAATTTTATAATTTTTAAAATTAGACAATTCTATAACAGATAATTTTTTTTTAAAAAAACTATTTTTTAATTGAAAAAAATCAGAAATATTTTTTAAATATTCTGATAATATTATATTTTTTACATTTGATATTTCTATAACTTCCCAACTAAAAGGAATTAATAAGGGTCTAATATCTATTGGTTCTATAACATGACGATTTTTAATAAATATATCTCTTAATTCAATAGTATGTTCAGATTGAGTCCATAAAGATTCTAATTCATGATTATGAGTTCTATCAACTTCCTCTAATAATAATTTACATGTTTTAAGTTTTTTATTTAACCATTCAGACATTTTAATAGAATTAGGAAATGGGCAAGGGGGTAATTGATCATGCATATCAGCAAAAATAACTATTTTTTTGGTTGTGTTTTTATTTAACAAAATACTGTATCCAATTGTACCATGTAAAAATATCATAATATATAAAAAAAATGATATTAAAATATATTTAAATATATAAATTATTATAATTTAATGAAATTAATATCACCATATAGAAATGTTATACAATATACGCGCATATCATTAGAACCGTACCAAATGAATAATGATATATTAAATAATTTAAAAAAAAATTTAAAAAATAAAGTAGAAAAGAAATGTAATAGAAATGGATTTGTTAATGAAGTTCACCGTATAATAGAATACACAGATGGAATAATTCCTGCAGAAAATTTAAATGGTTCTGCTATTTATGATATTTCTTATCATTGTTCATTATGTATACCTATAGAAAATACTTTAATAATAGGTAATGTTAGAATATTAAATCAAGAATTAATAATTGCAATTAATGGTCCAATATTAATTTTTATACCAAAAGAAAATATAGATACTACTATATGGAATATAATAGATAATTATGAACATAGACAACTGAAAAAAAAAATAATAATAAATGAATTTATTAAAATTCAAATAGTTGATAAAAGAATAAATCAAAATGATAACCAAATTATAGCTATTGGTAATTTATCAGATTTTGCTACTCCTGAAGAAGTAGATACATTTTTTATAAATAAAAATGATAATAATTATATTACATAAACATAGTTCTCACAGATTAAATAAGTTTTTCACATATTATTATTAGTCAGAAGAAACAGTATTTTATTCTATTTATTATAAAATAATAATCTTATTTATTCTTGTTTTTAAAGAAATTATATAATTTATCTAAAAATACCAATAATTCATAAAAATATATAAAATAAACAAAATTAATAAAGTTTTCACCAAATAAAAGTTATTGATAAATATATTTTTTATAAATTATGAAAGATTATATTTTTATAAAAAAATGAATAAATCATTCGTTTTTCTATTTAATATTAATAATATAGTGAATGTTTATATTTAAATATAATATTGTTATTTTTGGATAAATTATAAAAATTTCATACAAATTATAAAATAATTTTTAAATCTTACATAATTACATTTTTGGATAAATTATAAAACATTTTTAAAAAAATAAATTATGTTCTAATATATTTAAATTAAGATTTAAAAATTATTTTATAATTTTTTTGAAATTTTATAATTTCTCTGAAAATAACAATAATATATTTTTTATAAAAATTTTATTTGGATAATAATGTAGTTTTCCAGATTTATATTATATGTTGGAACTACTTTTATGTCAATAATAATATAATATTATCAATTTATAAAATAAATATGTTAATCCTTAAATTAAAATATTTTATCATTATTTTAGAACGTATTTTAATTTATATAAAAATATAGTATATACAAAATAGTGCTTTAAAAAAAATAACTTGCAGTTTTATTAATAAAACTGCAGTTAGTGTCCAGCACAGAGTAGAAAGGAAGGCGCCTCCAGCGCCTAAAAACAATGTATCCCACTACTGTGGCGTGGGAATATGACGGTGCCTCTAGCACCAAGAGTGACCCGGACGGTTCACCAGCGCGGCAGGTTTCGAGAGCGGGGCCGCCGGGCAGAATGCTCATAGTTCCTAAGACGGTCGGCGATATTAACTACCAGACCGTACTTTGAACCAAGCCTGTCTACGTTCTCGACGGTGATTGTCTGGAGCAATCGTCCTCGTGTTAACTGTGTATCACCTTTAGCCGTGTCCGCCTCGTGGTACTTGAGACTGACCCAGATTAGCATATTGCAATACTGGTCAAGCTCCTTCTTATCACGTGGGTTTATTTCGGCCATGTGTACACGGTTGCATACACGGTTGGAACACTTGGTCTGACTGCGGAAGCAATACCTCGTGTTCAGGTCGTTCTCTTCGGTGGCTGGAGGTTTTGGAATTACTGCCACTGTTCCCATCCTCTCAGCTGTGTGGCCACCCAAGTGGGTTTTGGCATGAGACCAATTCGGGGAAGGGTAAGCGGAGGTCTCATCCGTGAGGTCGACCCATCGAGGCGGGCGGCTCGGCCTTCTGGTGGCAGCCGGAGGTGCCGGAACGTGTTCAGGCCTTCGTTCACAACTTGCTTCCCGTTCTCTCCACAATTTACGCGTCTCGTGGAAGGTGGTAGGAAAGTCTGTTGAAGATCCGGCACGGTTGGGTGGTGGCGGGA
>Ga0214923_10001806_pt1 | contig 29770 bp, 39 predicted proteins | sample LL1510_MetaG_FD_177993 | JGI IMG/M metagenome (GOLD analysis project Ga0214923, IMG submission 177993) | Freshwater microbial communities from Lake Lanier, Atlanta, Georgia, United States - LL-1510 | ecosystem: Environmental > Aquatic > Freshwater > Lake | place: USA: Georgia | collected...
CAAACACCGGGGGCCGATGAGGTACTAACCGTTGGCGGCGTGGCGGAAATAATCCCGCCCAAGAAGCGTGTAGACATGTGCTACTCCCAATTATTTATTAGCTGATGTCTTCGTACGAAATGCTGAAGGTCAGCGCGCTGCCGGTGCCAGATGTGACCGAAATCGAAGTGCCTTCTTGCAGATAAATAGCGGTGGTCTTGTCAACGCAAATCAGCGAGGCGTTAGCCGGAACCGAGATGGCCGAAACAACCGGGTAAGCAGTACCGCCGGCAGGAGCCGAACCTTGAGCAACAGCACCGTTGGTATAAATGCTTACCGTGGCGTTGGCTGCGCTACCAGTCGTGTTGGCTGCGACGATTTGGTTAATCTTGAAAACTTTACCCGACGAGGCAGCATTCGGCAGCAGAACAACAGCGGTCGTGCCAGACGGGGTGAAATAAGTCGTGTTACCGGTGATGGTGGTAACGTTAACGATATTGGGGTTTGCCATGACAGCTCCTTAGAATCCGAAAATCATTGAGAAAGCGATGCTCTTACCCGCAGAAATGCCGCCCGAAGGAGTAGCCCAAGTCGGAGCGCCAGAACCGTTAGAAGTCAAAACTTGACCGGAAGTACCGGCCGAGGTGTAAGCGTGCGCAGTGCCCGTACCGTAGCCAACACCACCAGCAGTAGCAGTTGCAGTGCTATTAGTACCACCGTTAGCAATCGCCAATGTGCCAGTAACAGTACTCAGAGGGGTGTTCTTATAGGCGATCGTCTGAACCGTACCGCCGTTGTCCTTATAGAACAACTTGCCGTCAGTGATATTTAATCCCAATTCACCGTTGAGCAGATTGCTGGAACTTGGCACAGCAGATGCCGTCGTGGAGTAATAAAGCTGGATTGGCGTGAAATTTGTGGCTGCCATGATTATTCCTTAGAAGGTTCCACCCGAAACGGATGTTACACCGTAGCCGGCCAGAGTTGTAGGCTTGTTAGTGATGTTGGAGAAATCAGGAGTGATTGTCGTTGCCGCTCCAACAGAAGTCACACGACCCTTTGCATCAACGGTGAAGCTGTTGTGTTGTGTAGCGCCCGAGTTATAGGTGCCTGCAGTCACGCCGGAATTGGCAAGAGTCGTGGAGATGGACCAGTTTGCAGAACCATCAACCGATGCCGAACCACTAACATCGCCACTCAGAGTCTGGGTACGGGCAGTCGTCCACTTTGCGGCAGAAGCTACAACCTTGGCGGAATCAGCCGTGTTGTCCACGCTGCCAAGACCCACATCAGCCTTAACCAGAGTGACCACACCAGTCTTACCAGCAACCGAATCCACGGCACCCGAGGTGATGTAGATGTAGGCGCTGCCCGACCAGCGGTAGACCTTGTTGGTATCCAGAGCGACATAAATCTTGCCGGTCTCACCAGACGCCGGGAACGCAGCCAAGTTGGCGTATTCCAGCACATCGTCAACATACGACGGCAGTTGGGCCGAAGGAACCAAACCCGACGAATCCAGCGAGGCCACGCCGTTAGCGACACCGCGCTGCGACGTGTTCAGAGCATCAGTGATGCCATAGCCCAACAGGGTGGTCGGCTTGCCGGTTAGCGAAGCGTAGGTACCAGCAGTTGCTACAGCAGCAAGGCTGGACGGGTTGACCGGGGTGTATCCCAGAGCCGTAGCGATCGAGCTAGAAGTGACAGAAGCATCAGTACCAGCCGGGCCTTGCGGACCAGTTGCGCCAGTAGCTCCGGTGTCGCCCTTCAAGCCTTGAATACCTTGCGGACCTTGAGCACCAGTAGCGCCAGTATCACCCTTAAGACCTTGCGGGCCTTGGGCGCCAGTATCGCCCTTCAGACCTTGAGTTCCCTGCGGGCCTTGAGTTCCCTGCGGGCCTTGAGCACCAGTTGCACCGGTGTCGCCCTTATCGCCCTTCAAACCTTGGATGCCTTGGTCGCCCTTCAACTGAGCAACAACACCAGCCGGCAGGGTCGTGACGTTCGACAGGTCGGCGTTAGCCTTGTTAGCAACAGTAGCCGTCAGGGCGGTAACCGCATCTTCATCGCTAGCCAGTTGGTCGGCGATTTCTTTCAGGGTGTTCAGTGCATCAGGAGCGGCGCCAACTACAGCAGCAACCGCGTCATTAATCTGGGCAGTGATACTGACGCTCGTCAGCACACTGTTACCCGCAATAGTGATGTCATTGTTGCCGATGTGAACGTCGCCCACATCAATCATCGTCGCACGCACTGCGGGCACATCAATCGTGTCCGGGGCAACAACCATCACCGTGCCGGTGATAGGCGTCGTGAAGCGCAGACGGAAAGAATTGTTATCAATGTCTTCCTTGCCGGCGATAACAACATTGCCATCACCATCCTTGACTTGGAAGAACAGATTCGTCGTACCAAGTTTGTGAGCCACAACCCACACAGTCGCAGCAAGACCCTGACTATGAATGTAAGAGTTCGTCGGAGTAGAGAACGGATACCACGTCTCTAGGTTGCCCACAGTGATGTAGGCATACAAAACTTGGTTCTTCAGAACCATAGTGCCAATCGCGGGATTGGCGGGGAATTCAGCGTTGTTGGTATCAAAAACCAATGCACCAACAAGGGACAAGTCATTTAGAACGCGAGTTTCCATTTACATTCCTTTTGGCGGTGATATACCACGCATGTAAGCCGTGCCCGAGGCAACCTTTCTCATCACGTTCAATACGTCATAGTTCTGCCTGATCAACTCGAGCAGTTCAGCGGAATCACCCTTCTTGCAGCGCATGGCATTCACCTCATCCGCCACTCGCAACAACCACTCCCGCATCTGCACAGGACTATTCACCATCTCTCGCCAGAACCTCAGCGCGTTCGTAAAACCGCTTCAGCCAGTCCAGATTATCCATAAACTGCTGCGCGTCTTGCTCACTCATCGCACCATCCAGAAACCCGGCTAAACGACGAATATTATCCTCAAGCTGACTGAACACCTCATCCAATGTACTCAAAGACGCAATGTCAAAATTGGGTAGAGGCTTCATAGCAGTCAAGGAGGGGTCGCCCCCTCCTCGACCCCTACATTACAGAGCAGCGGCGCTACGGCAGATGACCTTAACCTTCAGCGCAGTGCTGAGGTAGACCTTCACCGTGTTGCTGTCCACTTCTTCAACCGACACGATGTCGTTGTAGTACTTGCCGTTAGCACGCTCAACTTGCACACCAACATCAACGAACGCATTGTTCAGGTTGTGAGCGATGGTGTGAACGGTAGCGGCAGCGCTAGCTTGGAACGTGAAGATGGTTGCGTTGTAATCACCACGAACGCCAGCACCCGACGAGTTGATACGGCTCGACAGGTCAGCTTCAGCAGCAAGAGCGCGGGTAACTTCAGCCGACAGGTCAGCAGCAATTGCATTTTCAGCGGCGGTAGCACGCGAAATTTCGCTCGACAGGCTCGACGAAATCGAGTTTTCAGCAGCAGTTGCACGCGACACTTCGCTGTCAATACGACCGCTCAGGGCAGTATCAGCAGCAGCACGGGTCGAGGCTTCAGCCGAGACAGCAGCCTGACGGTCCGAGATTTCCGAATCAATGCGAACGCCCAGAGCGGTGTCAGCAGCTGCGCGAGCAGTAGCTTCGGCCGAGACAGCGGCTTGGCGGTCCGAGATTTCGGTGTCAACACGACCATTAACAGCCGAGACAGCGGCTTGACGGTCGCTGATTTCGGTGTCAATACGGCCACCCAGAGCAACGTCAGCAGCAGCGCGAGCAGTGGCTTCCGAAGTAATATCGCTCGACAGACCAGCTTCAGCAGCTTGAGCGCGGCTGGCTTCAGCGGAGATGTCCGACGACAGACCGGTTTCAGCAGCAACAGCACGGGCAACTTCATTGCTTAGGCCGGTGTTAACTTCGTTGATTGCAGCAACAAGGGTGGACTTGTCCGAGGTGTTCAGGCCGCTCAGAGTGCCAATCTTGCCGTTGACTTGACCTTCAACGGTGGTAACACGGCTGTCCATTGCGGTATCAGCAGCTTGACGGGCAGCAGCTTCAGCAGCAATCGCAGCAGCACGGGCAGTGGCTTCAGCAGCAATGTCCGAAGCCAGACCAGCTTCAGCAACGGTAGCACGGGTGACTTCAGCGTCCAAATTGGTCTGGACATTGGAAATCAAGCCTTCCAGAACATTGACGATGTCCGGATTGTTCTCTAGTGCTTCAGCAAGTTCCTTGATGGTGTCAAGGACAGCAGGCGGCATACCACCGAGAATCTCTTCCTTGACCGAATCAATCTTGGCATCCAGACCAGCTTCGGCGGCCAGCGCACGAGTAGTCTCAGCAGCGATGTCACTGCCCAGTTGAGTTTCAGCAGCAGTGGCACGCGCCACTTCAGCAGCAATCGAAGCTTGAACAGCAGCAAGTTCGGTAGCGGCCGACTCAGCGTCCTTGATGGTGCGAACAATGACCGCACCAGTCGAATTTAGAGCCGAATAACGAACGACCTTGTCAGTCGAGTTGAACCACAGACGACCCGCAGCAACCGGCATCGGGTCCGACGAAAGAATCTCAAGGTTGAGGTTCTCAATGTAAGCATTAGCTGCAAGAGTAATGCCGTGAAAAACAGGAAAATCAGCCATTTGTGTCTCCGAGGATGACTATAGGAAAGGTTTTCTCGACACGGCTCAGTTGCAGCTCAAACAATAAATCGCCTTAAAACCAACAACTCTTGGTCTACCCGAAGAGCATCACTACCGGCGTGCTTCACACGCCAATCAGATTCTGCAATCTCACTCATGAAGTAAAACTTGCCATCCCGATACTCAATAAGTTTCGCCCCATGAGCTTTCATGTACGCAGCCAAATGAATATCTCTCTTGGCTACAACAATACTGAAAATCATAAACTGAACATCACATTTGCACTCCCACTGATCGGCTCAGTGAAAAAAACTATGATCTGGTTTTCACTGACAGCCTTCACCCCTGCAAACACCTGACGGTTGCTGGAGTCCATAAGCGATACAGAGAAGTTATACGTCCCAAGATTGTGGGTGATGACCCAAGTTGAAGACGGCGTTACAAAACGGTAAACCCTTGCCGCTGAACTTGGTCCTGCTCCACTCGCTCCCGTCCCGTATACTCTGCCATAAGACCTAGCAAAGTATTGAGTAGCCATTAAATCCCCGCTTGTAACACTCGCAGCGTAGCAGTGCCTGATGTATATTGTGTGACACGAACGCGGATCCCGGCAATCGGGAATGCGTAGTAACCATCAGAGTTGCCGGTCTGGTTTTCAATAAACGGAAACCACACGACGTCTTGTGCATCATGCGCCGACCAGATGTCGTTGTAGGTGTGCTCAACCGTATAGGTCATGGTTGCACCATCACTCAAAATCACCGCAACCCCTACATTCACCGGGGTCAGGTTGATATTAACACCAATCGTGCTCGATGCCCCTACCTCACTGATTTTTGTGTCAACCTGCCGCGCCATCAAAAAGTCCCTCCTGAAATGCCGCCAGTCGCAGTCAAAAGTCCGGTGGACGGATTAAACGTAAGTTTGTCTGATGTTACCTTTTGTGGAAAGTTCCCTGTGTTTGCGGTAACCCAAGTCGGGTATACAGTCGCATTGGTGCTGGTATCGTCTGTGATTGCGGTGTTGGTGGCATTGGTCGCCGTGGTCGCCGTGGTTGCACTGCCGACGGAAAGAGAAGATTGAGCTGTGTATTGCGGAGCAAAAGCGCCAGCCGTCAATACATAAGTGCTCGTCCCCAATGCCAAAGTGGATGTCGCACCAGCACCAGTCTGATAAACCAAAGAACCCGCAGCGCCGCCGGCAACATTTGTGGCGGTCGTTGCGCTGCCAACAGACAGCGTAGATTGAGCCACATACTGCGGCGCGGACGCACCAGCAGTTAGCACATAATCAGCAACGCCCAACGCAAGACTTGTGGTTGTGCTGGTTGCGCTCTGATAGATGATTGAGCCTGCAGAACCACCAGCCACATTAGTAACCGTTGTGGCGCTCCCTACAGATAGTGACGATTGATTCGTCCAAGTCGGAGATCCTGTTCCACCGGACAAAAGAACTTGATTCGTAGTACCTGCCAGAGAGAACGCATACGCCGTTCCAGTACCGTAAGCGACTGCACCGTTGGTTGGTGTGGCAGACCCGTTCGTGCCGCCCTGCGCAATCGCTAGTTGGCCAGAAGTTACCTGTGACGCAGCAATCGCAATTGACGTATTGGTTGCAGAAGTAATCTGTCCCTGCGCATTGATAGAGAGAGCAGGAACAGTTGCCGCACCGCCGTAGTTCTCCGAGGACACTCCAGTGTCGGCGATTCTGAACTGAGTTCCTGTCAGAGCAAGACCGGTACCCGCCGTATAAACTTGAGAGGTGCTGAACTCGGCAAACACAATGGCTGTGGTGCCGAACGTGATGGTGCCGGGGGTGGTCATGACAAATGCCACACCCCTGTTCACTGTTCCGTTCTGAGTGAAGAAGTAGTCGTTGAGGCTCAGTTGCCCAGTGCCTGGACCATACGTGTTTGCATCAGTCGAGCGGGTCAGAATCGTCTTTGCCGCATTGATGGTGTACACACCATTGTTGGCTTGCGTTGCCTCATCTTTAACAAGGATGCGATCGCCCGTAACCAAGGTGTATCCGTCCAACACCGTCAGCGCTACGCTCAAAGTCAGCGTGGCCCCGACACCCGCCGCTCCATTGTTGTACGTGACCGTGCCGCCAGTCTGCGCAGCAAGAGTCTGCGTCGTGGCTGCTTGAACGGGTTGGTGATACGTCAATCCTGCCGCGGCAAGGTTGTCTACATACGCCTTGTTGGCGATGTCGTTGTTTGAAGACGGGGTGGTGGAGACCGTCCCCGTGGTCATCGCAACAGAAGTAAACGTACCAGCCGCGGGAGTTGTTCCGCCGATTGTGGTGCCATCAATCGCGCCGCCGGTAATAGCTACACCGCTGGCGTTCTGGGTAGACATCGTGCCCAGACCGGTGATGTCAGTATTCGGGATGGTTGCCGAGGCCGTCATGGCGCTCGTCCCGCTGCCCTTGACGTAACCTGTGAGTGTTGTTGCGCCGGTTCCGCCATTGGCGACGGCGACGGTTCCAGTTACATTGGCGGCGTTTCCACTAATATCGCCGCTGATGTCTGATCCTGGAATCGTTGCGGAGGCGGTGAATGCGCTTGTGCCAGAGCCTTTGACGTAGCCGGTGAGCGAATTAGCACCTGTACCACCATTCGCCACATTGAGCGTGCCGGCGAGCGTTACAGCGCCTCCTGTAGCTACACTAGGCGTGAATCCTGTGGTGCCGCCGGAGAATGAGGTGACGGCAACACCGGACAGTGTTGTCCATTGCGGCGCAGAGCCTGTGGACGTCAAGACCTGACCGGCGCTACCAATCGCTAGTTTGGAGAGCGCGTCACCCGCGGCGTAATATGTAATATCACCAGCCGTGTAAGAAGACAGTCCGGTGCCGCCATTAGCGGTGATCAAGGTGCCTGCGAACGTTATGGTCCCCGTTACTGTGATTGGACCACCAGAAGTCGTCAGGCCTGTTGTCCCGCCAGAAACATTCACACTTGTGACTGTTCCAGTTCCGGGCAACCCACCCCAAACCAGCTGAGAACCATTCCACTTCAAGAATGTGTCAGTGACGGTCGGCGCAACCAAGAAGTTGGTGGTGTCTGGCGCAGTTTGATATGCGATTCGGTTTGCTGCGCCGCCATTGAGGGTGTTTGCGCGACCAACATTGAGCGTCGACTGATCAACCCAAACATATTGGCCCGTTGCATTAGATTGCAACATTTGACCAGCAACTCCGACAGGCCCGACGTAAAGACCATCAGCGCCGCACCAAATAATTGCGCCAGCGTTTGGTACAATGCTCTTTGCTGTGCCGCCGTTGTTCAACGGTAGAACGCCGTCTACCTCAGACGAATTCTGCAAGTTCACAGACGGGTGTTGGTGGTCTGTACGAGCTATTGCGGTAGACGCGCCTGGAGTGCCAAGTCCGCTAGTCGGCAGCGGCGTTGAGTCGGATAAGTTCGCGTCGAGCGTGACGTTGGCGTTCAAAGGACCGCCGCCCGTCAAACCTGTTCCGGCGATCACTTGCGTGCTGGTCGGCACGTAACCAGACACCGTGACAGCAACAGATGTCGCAGATGTTATGCGACCGTTTGCGTCGACTGTGAATACAGGAATCTGAGTCGAAGTGCCGTAAGAACCAGCGGTCACGCCGGTTGAATTTAACTGTGTAGATCCGACGCCGCCGTTGGCAATGCTCAATGTCACGTTGCTAGACAACTGACCGCCGCCGGTCAATCCAGTTCCAGCGATCACTTGTCTGGTGGTCGGAACTCCAGCAACTTGCAACAAATCACCAGCTCTGATCTGGTAGTTGTTGCCGTTATAAACGATCAGGAGCAGGCTGTCTTCAGAGGCTACAGGCGCAACGGGGAGCTGCGTGATTGTTGTCGGTATGAGATTGCTTGGAACGTCAGCCATCCTCAAATCTCCAAGTACTTCTCACCGTCTTCGGTGATTATGAATTCGTTGCCCTGCTCTTGAATCAAACCGGCAGGGTGCGTATTGATCGGCGTGTCTGGACGGTTGAAAGGGAGGATGATCTTGTCTTCGCCGCGTGGTGCGAGGCGATAAGGGTCATAGTCGTCCCTGTCGGCTTCACACACCATCAGGTTGGGATAATTAGGATCAGGCTGAAGTTCAGACAACAACATCTTGCGCGAGCACCTGGCGCAAATGCCGATGCCGAATGTTGGCTGGCCGTTGACGTCTAAGTAGAGGCCACTCATTTGGTGTACATCCCAATCGAGGGCTGGATGTAAGTGGGCGAACCATCGTTGTCGCCGTCCCAAGCACGCTGCATCGAAATGGCTGCCTTTTGCTCAAGCATCGGGATCAGGTTCATATCAACAGAAGGCGTTTCACCGGCAACACGAGCCGCAAGCCCATTGATGATCGCTTCCAACCAACGATTGGGCACTTCCACCTGTTGCTGCAGGTTCTCTGTGTCCATGATGGCGCGATGACGCCAAAGGATCAGTTGTGCGCCTTCAGCTTGCAGGAACGGCGCTGGCCAAAGGTTGATCACGGGGTCAGGCAGGTTGCGCTGGAACCAGAAATTGGTTGGTCTGCCTGGAAAGTATTTGTTGCTCTGATTCACGTAGTTGTCACGATTCAGAGCACCGAGCGGTATTTCTTGAGGCAGGTTACCGAGCAGAATCTCGCTGTAGTTGATGGTGCTGGCTGACGTGACCCGGAAATATTGATAGGGGAGCGGATCAGAGATGTCTTCCCACACAATATCACCAGACACAGCGGTCTCGTTGCCGGTACCGACAGCAATCCAAACTGTGCCATTTGTACTCACCTGGAAGGTGAGAGGCACAGAAGCGCCGCTCCACCTGACCCCAACTGTGGTCACGGTAGTTTGCGTTGTGAAGTTGACCGTATAACTGGTCGAAGTCGTAGTTGTAGCGCCGGTGAGCGGCTGAATGGTTCGGTAGTTGAGATTCAGCACCTCAACTGTGCCGACTGGCAGCGGAATGATCGGTTGGTTCTGGTACATCGGAAGGATCACCTTCTCGATGCACCAGCTTGGCGGTTTGATGTTCGCCATCTCATCCAGCATGAACGCCAGAGAGTCTAAGGCGTAGTTTTGCATCTCAGGCGTGATCGCCTGAGCCGGCAAACGACAACGCCTGAACGCGTGATCAACTACGCTCAGGGCATTGAATGTCGCAGTGCCGACGCTGCCTGAATATGCCATGCCAACTCCATTTCATGGTTAGATGGCCGCTGGTGCAGCATGCCCAGATGTTGAAGATTATCTTTGTTAACAGGCAAAATCACAAGCCTTACTTGCGCTTCTTGCCTGCATTACGAGCTTCAGACAGGGCGATTGCAATGGCTTGTTTGGGGTTGGTAACTTCCGGCCCCTTCTTGCTGCCCGAATGCAACTCGCCCTTCTTGAACTCGCCCATCACCTTGCCGACCTTGTACTGGCCACCTTTCTTCATCGGCGTGATCATCGGGGTGTTGGGTGCGACCGGAACGCCGCGGCGCTCGCCAGGATTCTTGTTGGCAATCATGCCGAGAGCGCCCATGGTCGGTGTTTCTTCGCGCTTGTGCTTCATCATCGCTTTGCCGCCCTTCTTCAACTTCAACGTGGTGCCTTTGCCGCCCTTGTGCTCTTGCATATCGTGTTGCTTGAACGCCTTTTTGATCATGGCTTTGTCTTGCGCCAGATCAGTTTTGCCGCCCTCAGCGTAATCGGTCTTGCACTTGCCGCCGCGAGCATAACCCTTAACGTAGGTCAGTTGCGGACCAAAATCAAATTCCTTGACGTACTTCAGAGTCTTGCTCATTTCATTCTCCTTAAGCCGAAGCGTAAGTTTTGATTGCCTCGATGATGATGGTATACATATCACCAGCAGTAGCATCAGCAGTGGTAAAAAGAACGTTTCCATTCGCACCACCACCGGCGTTACTTGGGATGCCACTAAATGACGAGAAATCCATAAAATAATTCGTGTTTTGCGGAATCATCCAAGCAAACGTGTCAATGGTAGCGTCGAATAAAATGCGAACTTCCATACCATGTGTGGTGGCCCAAATCTTGTTGATTTTGACGCCATTGCAAGCAAAACCAAACACGTTCGGGGAAAGCGATGAAGCATTGATTTTCACAACGGCAGTTTCACCCGAGCCGTCTGAAATGTTCGTGAACTTGCCGATGAACAAGCGTTCACCGTCAAGGATGGTTTGCGAAGTTACGGCGTCTGCCATGATGGCCTCCTAAGCGGATTGCAATTAAGCAATGGTGACGCCGCGGGAACCAATGATCGCCCAACCAGCAGCGGTGTAAATCATCATTACGGTGTCGCCAACAGCGGTGAAAGTTACAGTGCTGAAGCCGATCTTGGTGGTGGGGGTCAGGACAGCCGAGCCGCCATCAACGGTGTGGGTGATGATCTTGATCTGACCAGCGGTACCATTAGCAAGCGTCAGGGCTTGCGAAGCGCCGGTGGTGGTCAGCGAGGTCATCATGTTGGTCAAGTTGACCGCGCCAGCGCCGCTCAGGGATTGAACAGAGGCGAAAACTTCGCCGGTGATGTTGCCGGTGATAGCACCGATGAAACCGTTCAGCGAAGTGACCGGTCCAGTAAAAGTCGTAGAAGCCATTTTATCTTCCTCTCATGCGAGTTCGATATTACAGTCTGCATGACGTCAGCTGGGACTGTCTGTAATATCTGGTGACCCCAGAATTGCCCCGCCCGACTTGCGCCGAGCGGGGATACATCTTACATCAAACGCCAGCGGTGCCGTAGACGCCGCGCGGATCGGTCCAACCAAACACATAACGCTCGGTGGCCTTGTAACGCATCGAGTCGGTCTCGAAATCACCTTCCATCGACTTCTCGAGGGCGCGACGCATCAGGAGCTTGAGGCCTTCCGGAGCGTCAGTTTGCACCCACCAAGCGGTGGTCGAGGTGATACGCGACAGGTTGGCTTGGCCTTCCGACAACAGACCCATCGACTTCACAGGGTTGATGTCGTTGTCAGCGGTACCAGTGCGGAGAACCGACTTGAGCAGCACTTCAGCTTGGAAGACGTTGCTGGGACCAGCAACAATCTTCTTAGGCGTCAGACGGATACGCTTGCCGTTGTTGTCAACAGCGTTGCGGATCTGGATCAGCAGCTGTTCCAGCGACGTTTGCGACAGAGCCGCAGCGGTCGTCAGTTGGTTGCTGAACGTGCCGTTCACGATCGGGTGGCTGGTCGAAACCAGCGACACGCCGTCACCACCGGTGTATGCGCCGTTGAAAGCGCGGTTCAGGATGTTGGCGCCAAGGGTTTCCTTGGTTTCGATCAGCGACTGCGCCAGATGCTGGGCGTAGGTTTGGCCGATACGAATGTGGTCGCCGTCTTCTACCAGAACCTTGGTCAGCGCGAACGCCAGACCATAAACGCGGTAGAGGTAGCGTTGCAGGAACAGCACACCACCAGATTGATAGGTGACTGCCATGCCGTCCGGGAGTTCCGGCGCAGCACCGAAGCCGTACAGAACCGGCTCTTCGTGGTAGTTGCGCGGGATACCCTTCTGCTCGCGGAAGACCATCTTCCACTCGTCAGCACGCTGCTCGTAAACGCCGTCGAACACTTCATTAAGGATAGGCTCGACTACTGACCGAAAGTCAGTACTGCGCATCGGAGTTGCCATGATTCATGCCCTCCTTAATTAGATAGCATTGACCGGTGCCTTGTACGCAGCTTCGTTCAGGCGAACCGTCACGACAACGTAAGCATCAGTCAAAGAATCGTTAATGTTACCTTCGAAACCGGTGATCTGGAATTGACCAGAAGTCGATTGAAGGACGGTCAGCCAAGTGTTGCTCAGGCCGGTCTGGGTCGAGCCGCCAGGAGAGGCGACGCGCCAGTCAGATTGAGCGCCAACAGCGGTTTGCACGCTGTCAGTTCCAGGGGTGCCCGGATTGGCGTATTGAACGGCGTACAGCGTTTCCGGATCATCATACACCCAAGCGGTGATGTTGGTGCCGGTGGTGCTTGCAGGCCAGAACGGCGAGATGGTCGGCTTACCGGTCGCGTCGTTGTACTGGCAGCCAGCGAAGACGCCCAACAGGGTGATGCCATCGGTAGTACCGCTACGGGTACCGTCCGAGGTGCCCAGCTGAACAACGCCGTCACTGGTGAGCTTCACGGGATCGCCCGAGAAAACATTTTGAGCGTAACCGCTGGCGATTACGTAGGCTTTCGGTCGCATTTGACCACTGTTGTGATACGACGGACGAAAGCCAAAAGGTGCGCTAGTCGAAGACATTGCGTGCTCCTTATTGGTGGATGGTTGCGTCAGGAGAGGTCAAACATGGCCTCTCTGTATTCCCCCATCTCCATATTGCCTTCACCGATCATCAATCGCGAGTTGCTGGCTTTGGCCTGTTGCTCCATGAATTCTGCGGTGTCGGTGAGTTTTTCTTCCTCACGCAGCGGTGCATCATGGTGGGCTTCACGCATGTACTTCTCATACAGCGAGATAGGCAGCTTGAAAGCGAGCATTTCGTTAACACCGATGAACCCTTGCCAGTCGCCTGTCTTGAGCGTGGCATACTCCCAGCCGGGAACATCTTCCGGCTTCACGGGTTCATATCCAAGACGAATACGCGTCTGGATGGAGTCACGGGGATTGGTGGTTGTAAGCCAGCACGTGTGCCAGCCTGGAATCTTAGGCAAGTCCGGAAGTGAGGACTGGAAAAACTGTTGACGGAACATCTCAACCCGCTCATCGTCGGAGATCTCACGATTCTGTGTCACAGCGCGATCTTCCATCGCGCGGCTGACGCGAGCCTCACCAGCAGGTTTCTTCATTCGTTCGTCATTCATATCTCGCTCCTTATCAGCGATTAGCAACAATTATGTAGGCAAAATTAGAAGAAAGCAATCACGCTCTGTTCTGTTTATCGTATTCGGCGTAACGCTTAACGTAACGCTGACGCAAAACAGGATCATCCCACACACCGGCGTCGATCAGAGCCTGTTTGCGTTCAGGGCTGATGTAAATCTCCCTGCGCGTAGATGTGGGAGCATGTTCCTTCCCAGAACCAACAGCTGGACCGCCGCGCGGCGTACGTTCTTGCCGCTTGGGTGCTTCGAACTTCTCAGGAAGGCGGCGAGCCGCGCGCTTGCGCAGCTCATCCCAATATTCTTCAGTTTGCGGGTTGTAGCCGTCTTTGGCGAGCGCTTGGTCGATCGCGATGACAACGGCAGACTCTTCGTTGCGACCTTGCGGGTCGTACCAAGGATGCTCATCAATGAACTCCCTGGCATAAGACATCGTCAAGTCGTCCAGCTGGTTCGGGTCGCGTTTCGGTTGTTGTTGAGCAGCTTGTTGCTTGGCGTAATTGAGTTGTTGCAACTTCGCCATAGCTTGGTCGCGGAAACGCAACGCTTGCGCCACGTCCTCGCCGTTGCCGGCCTCGATGGCCTTTGCGATGACGCGCTCAGCCATCTGAATTTCATTAGACGCCTGACCGATGTGGGCGTCATAACTATTCAGGTCGCTGACATGCGAACGCTGCTCTTGCGCGGTGAGCCGCCGCTCAAGATCATCGTTGCGTTGGCGCAAAAAGTCTAGTTCGACCTTGTCTCGGGTGATAGCCTTTTCACGACGCTCACGACGCTCGTGTTTTTCCTTGCGACGACGCTCACGTATTTCTGCGCGTTCGTCGTCTACCTCGTCATCATCATCGTCGGCTTCTCGCGCAATACGTTCATCATCACCATCGTCGTCTTCCGCAGCCTCTTGCTCTTGCGGTTCGTCTTCAACGACAACCAGCTCTTCTTGCTGCTGATCTTCTTGGATTTCATCGTCCTCAGCGAGGACATCACCTTTACGTGCCATGAATCATCTCCTTCAGATGAATGCGCGGATGGCCAGAGGGTCACCCGTAACTCGACCAATGATGTCGAGGTCGTTGAAAATCACGTACATCGCGGTTTCACCGTTCTCCAGAGGAACTTCCCAACGGTCGCCGCCATATTTGGCAACCCGAACATAGTCGTCTGGGACGCACCAAGAGCCTTCTGGCCAGGACTCCATCGTACTGCGGTTCTTGAAAGCCAGAGGGCCGATGCTGATGACTTTGGCTACTTGAGTGTTCCACTTTTCAGTGTCACGCGAGCCTGTGTCAATAATGATGCCGCCTGCAGACTTCTTTTTGGGTGTGCGGATTTGCACCAGAACGCGGCTACCAAAGGGCTGGATTCCAGGATCTGCATCCGGAAAAGCCTCTTTCAATGCGTCCTCAGAGGTCATTGTGTTTCTCCTCGTCAAGGATGTTTAAAAGTACATTGATAGCGGCGTCGTAACCTGCCACGACGCCTACCCGATACCCGTACTCAAAGGTATCACGGTCTTGTGGCCGTCTCAAGGCATCCAGCGCGAAGGTCTGCTGGCTGGCCTTGAGACGGTTGAGCAACTCTTGCGGGACGTTCACGCAGGAGTCTTGGGCATCTTGGGTGCGGGCGGCAAAGTTTGACCGTTGAGTTTTTCACCGGCGGCTAGACGGTGTTTTTGTTTGACCAGCGCACCGGTCATGGGTACGGTGCCAGTTCCAGGCTTGTCCATGGTTGCTCCTTATTGGTTGGGGTTGGGGTTGATGCCTGTGCCTGTCGACACAGCAACTTTGTCTCCGCTGGCAATTTCTGCCGCCGCCAAATGCATAGCGGTTTGGTTGTCTGCGGTGTTCATGCGCTCGCGAACTTGCAAATCTGCCGCTGTGCGCTGATCTTCTGCCATCTGACGCAGCTGCTCTTGCTGCAACTTCTCTTGGCGATCCTGCTGGCGGTCTGCCAGCTTCTGCTGTTCGATCTGCGCTTGCTGCGCCAGCCGCGCCTGATCGCTTTGCGCGCGCTGTTGCAGCGCTTGACCTTGAACTTGTGCATTGATCTGCGCAATTTGCATCGAGTTGTCCGGCGGCATTGGCGGCTGCGGCTTGAACTGCTCTGCAGCCTGAGTCAATTGAGCCAACTCCTGAGCGAATTGAGGGCCGAGTTGTTGTTCGATTATCTGCTGAACCCGCATGATGATTTGTGCTTGTTGCTCTGCGTCGTCTTGAATGACATTTTGTTTTTGCGCTTGATCAACCGCTTCATGCGATTCGGTCAGGTAATAATTCAACAGATGGTCTCTGATGTGAGAAGCAATCGGCCACATGTAAGTTTTCTGAATCGCAGGATTCATGCCGAACATTGGCGACTTGAGGAATGCCATATGCACTTTCATGTGTGCGATGTGGTCTTGCTGCGGCAGCACATAAACAGGACGAGCCATGGAAGCCGCCACATTTTCGCTGACGGGATCCATGTTTTCTGATCCGGGAACCGGCTGCAGCAAATCTTTTTCTTCGATCTTCATCGTGCGCAAGAACATTTCCTCGACCTTGCGCTGGTCGTACATTCCTGGCAGCAATGCGGCGCGTTGCATGATCGCTTGGATCTGCACGAAGCGTTGCGTCTCGCTGAAGATGTTCGGGTCGCTGACAGGGACAATGTCCATCGGGCCGTCGAAGTCAGACGGGTCGATTTCAATCCCGCCCTCTTGCGCTTCGATGTCTTCTGTGGTCAGATAAGCGCTATTGATCCGGTGCAGGATTTTGAACGTGCGCGCCATCGAGTTGTGCAGCCGCCCGTGAATCGAGCTGAACACAACCATGCCCTGTTCAATGAGCGCCATCGTGGTGCCGACCGGCTGATTAGGATTCTGGTCGGACAACTTCTCGAATGACGTTTGCACAACACCCTTGCCAGCATCAACAAGGAAACCAAGCAAAGAGAACAGAGTGGGCGAAGGGCCACCGAACGGCAGCGGCATCGCCAACTTGCGCACATCGTCCACCAATGCGCCACCTTCGAGTTCAACCACTTCGGTCGGCTGCACGTTGATGGTCTGACCGCCAGGACCACCCTTCAGCTTGAGCAGCGTGGGGATGTTCTGGATGTGAGCGCTATCCATCAGAGCACGTAGCGCTCCAGTTGCCGCACCACTCAGACCGCCGATGAGGTGAGTCAGGCCGATCGGATACGCGCCGCGCCAAGGGATGAATGGGAACTCAACGATCCAATCCAATTCCCTGCGCATGTCGTCTTCTGGTTCCCAGTTGCGATAAAGCGCAACAGCATTGCTGGTGGTCTTGTCGATGCTGATGATGTAAGGCTCGACGCCGTCGCCGAAGTCCAGATTGGTGTAAATCTCGAAGATGGTGCGCAGACCGTCTTCATTGTATGTTGTTTCCTTGCGCCCTTCGATCTTGTCGTTGGCCTTGGACGCCTTGCTGAACTCGGGGTCCATCGGCGAGCTGAGGTCAACATCGATATACATACCAGCCTTGACGCGACGCTGGTATTCCATCTTGGTGATGTATTGGACGTGCGTCTTGCGTTCAGCGGTGTAGAAGTTGGTTGCTGCGAATGGCAAGTAAACATCGTCGATCGGCACAAATTCAGCGGTCGGGCGGTGGTATTGCGAATTCCACATTAACTTCAAATATTGACCGCCGCCCAACGGCAGCTGTGTGCTCAGCTGTTCGAGTTCAGCGCGGAACTCTGGCATCTGCTCTGTGAGCTGCCAGTTCATGAATTCCGTCTTGCGTTGTGCTTTTTCTTGCTTTTCTTTGTCAGTTTCGCCGTGAATCTTGGCTTTTACGGGGCCACCAGGAGGGAACACCTCCTTCATGAAGCGAGCGCTGAAGTCTACGCAAGCCTCGACCAGCATCGGATGCACGACCTTGTTCGCGCCAGAGAATTGCGCGCCGCCAGGAGCGTCATCACCCAGACCGGTGCGGCGCAGACCTTCTTCGTATTGCTTGTCGCGTTTCTCGCGTGCGTCTTTGTCCTTGCTGACTTTGTCCAGCAGGTCGGTGACGGCCTCTTCAAGCAGTTCTTGGTCTACATCGTCAACGATGTTGGCGAAATGCTCTTTGTTGATCTTTTCGTCGGCTTCGTTCTCGAAGCGAATGACCGCGCCGCCGTCTTCGGTGTCTTCTACCTCTGGCTGTTGATCTTCGAACTCGACGACTTCGCCTTCTTGGTCTTCATCCATTTCAGCCATGGTATTCCTCGTAGAACTTGTTTACGACAGCATCAATTGCTGAAGGGTCGAATTCTGCCTGCACCGCGCCGCCTTCGGCCATCTTCACGGCTCCTCCAATATTGTATCCAGGAAGTCTCTGTCCTGGACCGCTGAGCAAATATTCACGAGCCTCGGGCGAGAAGTTCAGTTCGTAATATGCTGGGCCTAGCTGCGGGTCTACTTCCAGCGGCGTGACGGTCACACCTGGAACATTGCGCAGCTCGTCTAGGCCGTACTTCATCACCTCTTTGTCGTATATGGGAGCAAAGTTCTCCGGCTTGCCCATACGGATGGCAGAGATGGTTCTAGCGGTAGGGTAGTAGACGTTCTCTGCCCCGCCGCGCAGCGCATTGTCGACGGCCGACTTGAACAATACGCCGTGAGCCTGCAGCATCGGCCCAGACTGTTTCACGCCCTTTTGGGCGTCGGACTGAAGCTCTTCGATCAGGAAGCTGTTGGGCTTCGACATCAAAATTCTGTCTTTGGAGATGCGGAAGCCGTCCGGCACAACGAACTCTCCTGGCTCCGCGAATTTTGTGCCGCGGATGTGACCTAGCAACCCGCCTTTGGTGTCTGAGAAGTTGGGGTAGTGCCTGTATGTAGTTCCAGCCAGCTCTGGATGGGTCACGCCAAGCTCTACATAGCCTGCTTCGTTGTCTGCGATGCTCTTGACCAAGCGCTGAACATCTGACCACCGGTAAGGGCTTACTTCTTCGCCCCAGTGATCTCCATACTCAACCAGCTGCTCTGCGGTGCGGTCGATCGCGGTGACGAACTCGTCCTGAACCAGACCCATGAATGAATCTTGATTCTCAAGCATGCCATTGCGATCGAGCGCTTCACGCAACTGCGGCGGCAGCTCTTCAGGCCCAATGTTGCCTGCGTGGAAGTTTTCCAGATCACGCACGAAGTTCTGGTATTCACCTTCCGGCGGGTTTCGAACGCCTAGCCGATCCATGACACTCTCGAACACCATGAATGGATCTTGGTAAACCAAATCTTCGGCTTCGTCCCAGAACGCCTCTCTTGAAATGCCGCCTGCGCCCTTCAAGTCTACAACATTCAACGCAGAGGCAGGAACACGACCTTCGAAATCGGTCTTGCTCATCTTTGTGCCGGTGGGCACATCCGAATAGCGTTCGACAAGACGCTCGAAACCTTCAGAGGTCATTCCGGGATTTTTGCGCACCTGCGCCAGCAAATTTTGAACTGGCTGGACATCTGGTCCGCGCAACTTTTCAGCGCTGGTCGAAGGTCTGAGATTCACGTTGCCGCGCGGTTTCACGACATTCATCGGCGCGGCTGGAGCCAGCAAATTAGATAGCGGCCCTGCGCCCTCCATCATGGCGCGATCAATCTCTTTGGCAACAGCCTTTACCCCGCGACCCGCTAGTCTCGCCAAAGGACCAGCAGCCGGAAGACCAAGTAGCGCCGCCTCGATAGCGGCTTGCGTTTTCGCCTCTTCGGTCTTACCGCGAAGTGCCATCCCTGTGGGGTACCCGAACGGAATACCGGCTGACCCGGCAACGTCCGCGAACATCGCCTGTACTTCTTGCGGGTCTACGTATTTATCCTTGGCTCTAGCTAGCTGTGCAAGTGTCGGCATATCCTTACCACTTTACCTTGTTGGCCCAATAGGCCGCGCTGGACGGCCCCTTGGCGATGTTCTTGGCGTGACGCGCCTTGAACGACTTGTTGCGGGCGCTGACCTCGGGTGAACCCTTCACGCCTTGCTGGCCGAAGTGAATCACCTTCTCTTTGCCGTCGAAACACGCCTTCACCACGTGGGAGTGTTTCGGGTCGCTGGGCGTGCTGCGCGGCTTGTTGCACGCCATCTTGCTCTTGTCAACGGTCTTCGCCATAATTCATCTCCCGCGGCCCGAGGCTTTGCGAGCCGCGCGCATGTTGTCGACTAGGTTGGGGTAGGGTCGGCCAGCGGACTTCGCCATGGCCTTGGCGCTGGACTTCTGCTTGGTGCTCAGCGGCTTCGGCTCGCCGAGTGACTTGGGCCGCGCCTTGTCCCAGATTGGCTTGTTAGACGGCATATGGGTTCACTCTTTCCCGCTTCTGCGGCTTCGGTTCGTCTGGGTCCTTTGCGCGGGGCAACTCGAACCAGCCGTCGTTCTTCAAGTAGATGATTGCTTGCGTGAAAGTGTCCACGTAATCGTCATGTTCGGCAACAGGAAACTTGGTCAATTGCTTCATGAATGCGCTGGCCCACGACACTGGGTGGCCGTGATTTTTGCCGCTCTCGGGTACCCAAACCACCTCTAGCTCCAGCGTGGGCGCGGCCTGGTGTGCTCGGCTCACCTTGTCGGCGTTCCCTGGATTGTACCCGATGGCGGGGACACGCGCCAGCCGCAGGTCTTGCAGCAGGGACTGACCGCTGGCCTTGGCCTCCACCAGCACACGGTCGGGTCGGCGCGCGCGGACGAACGGCATGTGCTTGGTCGGGCCGCCGTACTCGGTCTGCCAACCCTTGATCGCCTTTTCGCGCAGCTCGGGGTAGCTGAGGTGATCGTCCCACGCGTCGATGAGCATCACCTGCCGCTGGCCCTCGTGCGTGAACACAGCCCAGACGGTGCAGGCGGTCGGGTCGCCACTCGACTTCTCAGTGAACGCGCAGTCGTAGCTCTGCAGAACATACTCGAACTGCGGCAGCCCTTTGTCGTGCGGCCAGAGCTGAATGTGCTTGGTCTTCAGGATGCCGCCCTGTGCGGGTTGCGGGTCTTGCTGCAGCTGGCCCGCGGTGCCGTACACGCCCAGCAGCTGTTTCAGCTCGGTGATTTCGCGCGGCCCGAAGCGTTCGGGGCAGATGAGCTCGCCGACCTTGGTGCGCGGGTCGTACGTCCCCAGTGTCGTCTTGCGCCGCTTGCCATCCCACTCAGCGGGGATCATCAGGTGTTCCCAGCCGCCGATGTCGTCGATGATGTGTCCGCTGATGTCGCGCTCGTGAAGCCGCTGCATGATGGTGATCATGGCGTCACGCTTGGGATCATTGAGTCGGGTCGACCAGACGACATCGAACCACTCCAACGCGGTCTCGCGCATTGTGTCAGATTGCGCCTCTTGGGCGCTATGTGGGTCGTCTAGGATAAGCCTTGAGCCGCCCTCACCGGTGGCCGTACCGCCAACGCTAGTGGCCAGCCGGTACCCTGTCTTGTCGTTCTCGAATCGTTGCTTGGCGTTCTGGTCACCGGCGAGCGTGAACATGTGTCCCCAGCGCTCTTGGTACCATGGCGACTGCACGAGCCGCCGAGCCTTCAGGTTGTCGCGGATGCTGAGGTTGCCGCTGTATGATGCGCACAGGTACTTCTGCTCAGGCTGGGCCAGCCACTCCCACATTGGGAACATCACCGAGACGATGGTCGATTTCGAGTGTCGTGGCGGGATGTTGATGAGCAGCTTGCGCAGTTCACCGGCGCTGATGGCCTCCAAGTGTTCGCAGATCGCCTCGATGTGCCAGCTGGCAATGAACTGTATTCCTGGCTCGACGATCGGCCATGCTTGGCGAACGAATTCATACAGTGATCCGCTTGCCGCTCGCCTGTCTTGTTCACGCTTGATCGCCGCGCGCAGAACGTCCGGCGACACCGGCGCATTCATCAGCCGCTGGCCTTGCCTAGCAGGTTCGCGACCTGAGCCAGCTCAATGTCGCTCAACCCCTTCAGGTCGAGCGCCGCAACACTGATGGGGCCGCCGCCAGCGCCGGTCATCTCGGTGCGCGCCAGCTTCGGCACGTGGTATTCGACGACACCCTGAAACAAGTTGAATGCCTTTTCCGGATTCGGCGGAACAACCCACAGCGGGTTGCCATCGCCGTCGCGCATTTGGTTCCCCTGAATGTCGTTGCGTGGGACGCCAGCCGCGACCGCATCAAGCCATTCCTGAAGCCGCTCTGCGTTGTTGTCGACGAACGACGCAATCGCTTGTCGCGCCTCGCGTGTCGCTTTGTTCGGCACTCCAGGTGGCCGACCGCCGTCCCCAGGCTTGCGTCCAGGCCGCGCTCGGTTTTGCTCCATTTTCAAGCTCTCCGGTTTTGTTGAATTGCCGCGCTCTGATTATCGCCGCAGTCTCTGCTCAAAGGCAATCGCTGATCCCGAGATCCGAGATGCCCAAGATTTCCTATTGTTTTATTATTTTAAATGTTTATTAATTTAATTATGTAATTTTCCAACAATTACTATCTTGGGTTTCTTGGGACTATGCTTCAATCTCGGGATCGGAATCCCAAGATGCCCGAGACGACCCCAAACCGTAATTCCGTGCCCGAGATAATCCCGCGGCGATCATCCATCGCCCCTAACTACTAAGCAGCCAACCCTAGTTGAGAGTCATACCACGTCATCCCGTTGAAGAAAGTTGTTGCCTTATGCTTCAAGGTCAGGCAGAGTTCGTCTGCAGGTCGACCACGCGTGGTTGCCCAGCCCAACTCAGAACTTAGACAGGAGAACGAAATGCCCCGTGCAGCCCGCCAACCCAGAACCGCCGCCTTCACCGAACTGCAAGCTGCGGCCAACTCAGTGAACGAGAACAAAGATTGCGCAGTGAAGGCAGTCGCCATCGCCTGCAACGCCGACTACCACACCGTGCGCGACATGATGAACCAGATGGGTCGCAAGACTGGCAAAGGCACCGAATGGTCAATCATCAACGACACCATCGACCGTCTGGGCTACGACAAGGTGAAGGTCGACCCAGCGACCATCATCGCCAAGTACCCCAAGGGCCACCGCGACGTGCTGAAGAGCGTGACCACCCATCACCCCGACCGCTTCCGCGATGTGTGGGCCGATGGCAAGACCTACCTCATGTACACCCGCGGCCACGTGCTCACCATCGTCAACGGTGTCAACCACGACTGGACGCGCGGCACCGCCCACCGCTGCTACTGGCTGTGGGAGATCGTGCAACGCTAAGCCTAACAGCAGCCGCCGGTGGTTGCCGGTAAGCCGTTGTACCGTAACAGAAATCTCAATAAGTCCAAAAATAATTGCGAAACTTGTTGCCGTCACCGCAGTTTCAGGCATACTTCGTATCACGGTGATCAAACGACACCGTCTAACTCAGAAAGGAACCTAGCCATGCTGAACATCACCACCGCCACCACCGCCGAACTCGTCGCCTTCTACAACGCCAACGCTGCCACCGCAGTGAAGAAGTTCGCCGACCGCAAGACTGCCGAACGTCGTGTCAGCACCTTGATTGAGTCGCTGCAAGTTGCCGCCAAGAAGGTCAGCAAGCCCAAGGCACCGAAGGTCTACAAGACCCACGAAGAGCGTAGCGAAGCCATCGCCAAGTCGTGGCTCGTTCCGGCCACCAAGGCCAAGCGTGTCACCCGCCACAGCGTCGACGTCGTCACGCCCGAGGGTCTGCGCATGGGCTTCCGCAGCACCAAGGAAGCGTTCGAGGTTCTGGAGCTGCCGCTCGGCCAGCACATCCGCTTCCGCGGCCAGCTGAAGCAAGCCGGAACCAAAGAGTTCGCAGCCAACGACGGCGCTTACAAGTTCATCCTGACCGCCGGCTTTTTAGCCGCAGCCTGACAATCGCGGGGCGGCGCAAGCCGCCCTGTGAATGGCAAGCACAACCAAGGAACCAAGCCATGTGGTACTATGAACTCACCCTGCAGCCCAGCGGCACCGTCATCGGCCCTGTGGACCGCAACCAGATGTTACAGCTGATCCGCAGCGGCACCAACCCGCGCATCTCGCCGGACGCCCCAGCCAGCTTAACCTTGCGACCTGTCAAGGTCGCCGTCAGCATCGAGCCGGTGCTCACCGAGGTTCACGCCGGATTCTTCGTGACCCTGCGGCACGCCGACGGCACGTTCATCCGCAACTCACAACTGTTCAGCGACCGCTGGACCGCCGAAGCCCACGCAGCAGATCTGGAGAAGAAGTCATGAGCAGCGTCACTAAGGAAGAGGTGTTCGAGTTTCTGGACGACATGCGGGATTGGGGCGGCATCAACATGTACGGCGCTGGCCCCCACATTCAGGAGATGTTCGACGTCAGCCGCCGCGAGGCACGCAACTTGCTCTCGGAATGGATGAAGACGTTCTCCGAGCGCCATTCCACGCCATAATCAACTGCCCAACTGCGGCTTACCTTTCTAGCCCGAGATGCCCGAGAATAGAAACTTCCCCGAACGTAGAAAGGAAAACATATGTCGGAAGCAGAGGCGTTCCTCACCGAGCTGAGCGAAGGTCTGGACCGAGAAGAGCGGTTGATCCTCTGCGGCTTCCCTGGAGACCCTTATGAGGCTGGCCCTGTAGCTTGGAAGCCTAAGCCTTGGCGCTCTGGATCTGAGTTCCCATTCCGCGGCGAGCTGGACAACGCCTACGTGACCGTCGCTGGATTCAAGCGTGCCGCCGACAACACCTACCGCCGCCGCACCGAGACGTTCGGTTGTGGGCTGGCCTTGATGGTGGACGACGTTGGCACCAAGGTCGACCGCGCGTTCGTGGAGGAGATGCAGCCCACGTGGAAGATTGAGACCTCACCTGGGAACGAGCAGTGGTGGTACTTTCTGGACCAGCCCGAGCGCGACATGGTGCGCTTCGACGGTCTGATCCGCGCATTCATCAGCGGCAAGTTGCTGGGCGCAGATCCTGGGATGTCGGGCGTGACCCGCGTTGGACGTTTGCCTGGACACCTGAACGGCAAGAAGGCCTACGAGGGTTGGATCACCCGCACCGCGGAGCGCAACGGCACCCGCTGGTCGCCGCAAGACCTTCTGGACGGGTTCAACTTGCAGATCGTTGGCCGTCGCGTTTCACGCACCAAGTTGCCGACCGAAGAGGCCATCGAACGCAACCGCATGTTCGGCAACACCTACAAATGGCTGGACCAACGCAACATGCTCAAGAAGCACGAGCCGGATCCGTCTGGATGGACAGAGATGACCTGTCCGTGGTACGAGAGCCACACCAACAGCGTGGACAACGGCGCAGCCATCCGCGAACCTGCGGCTGAGAACGATTACTATGGTGCGTTCCGTTGCCACCATGGCCATTGTGTCTCCAAGGGGTGGTCCGACCTGACCGAGTGGGTCAATGAGCAGTCGATAGAAGAACTGGAACGAGCCGCAGGATGACCACCATTGATGAACGCACGGCGGCGCGTGAAGCCGCCCTCCAAGATATTGTCGCCAATAGCCGTCGCCTTGCCAGACCAGAAGACTATGTTTTCGACAAGGCTCAGGAAGCGTTCTGGGATCTGCGCGACGGCACACAACATTCTGAAAAGGCTGTGGACGCCTCCATCCCTCTGGAGCTGTGGCGAGTTGAGGTTGAAGAAGGTGACGACGAAGCGCCAGCCGAAGGGCGACGGGGTCGTGGTCGTCCGCGCCGCCGCCGCGAGCGGTTGATCCCACCGAGCCGTGACATCATGCGGGTTGAGAACGATCAGTTCGTGGAAGGCTCCACGTGGTGGCCTGGAGAGACGCAAATCATCCGCGACATCTTCATCGACTCCAACGGTTGGCGTGCAGCATCTGGACGACGGATCTACAACAAGTACCTGCCGCCGCCCGAGGTGAAGCCTGGAGACTACAACGCCACGCCGTGGATTGACCACGTGGTGAAGTTGTGGCCTGAGCCGGTTGAGCACAATTTCTTCTTCGACTTCTGCGCGCACATGCTGCAGCACCCAGAAGAGAAATGCAATGCCGCCATCGTCCTGAGTGGCACACAAGGCATCGGTAAAGATGCAGCGCTCATGCCGGTGAAGTCAGCTATCGGCAACTGGAATACCAAGAACATCGACCCAGACGAGTTGTTCAGCCCGTACAAGCCATGGCTGGAAACTCTTATGCTGGTCGTCGACGAAGTGCGACCCACCAAGGACGAGTTCCACGCCAGCTCTGCGTACAACATCCTGAAGCCGATGATTGTGGCGCCGCCCGACACGCTGCCGCTCAATGACAAATATGCCAAGTTGCGTCACATCATCAACCGGCTGCGCGTGTTCATCACGACCAACGATTGGATGTCCATGTACATCCCTCCAGAAGACCGCCGCATGTTCATCATGCATTCCCACCTGCCGCAAAGGTGGCATGAGCAGGAAAATGAACCTGAGTACTTCACGCGCCTGTTCGACTGGTTCTATTCCGGCGGCTGCGAAGCCGTTGCTGCGTGGCTGTCTACTCGCGACCTGAGCCAGTTCAACCCCAAGGCGCAAGTGACGCGCACGTCTGGATGGGGAGCGGTCGCTGCCAGCTGGGGCGAGCCGGAAGACGCCGTCTGTTGGGTGCTGGACTATCTGGGCAATCCTGACGTGTTGCTCGGGCAAGAACTGGCACTGCCGCAGTTCGACCACCGCGAGGAAGTCTCCAACATGCTGAAGTCGCCGCGCAAGATTGCGCACCGCATGAACCGCGCTGGTTATGTCAATGTTCCTGCACCCAATGGAGACCGCTGGGTGTTCCGTCACGAGGGCAAGGTCTCTCGTGCACGTTACGCGTTCGTCAAGGCAACCCTAACCCGCGACATCAACGCCGCGGCGGCGATGGTCAAGGCCCACGGTGAGAAGTTGCTGGCCAACACGCAGGATGGTCAGGTGATCCCCCTGCAGCAGAAAAAGTTTAAATAAATGCAAAAATCGCTTGCCGGCATATGCGGATTGGAGGAGAATAGCACTCAGGTCGAGTTGACCTGTAACTTAGAAAGGAACCGAGATGAAAGTGATGCAAGACAGCAGCCGCCGCACGCTGATCATCGTGCGCCAAGGCACGAAGTTTATATCCGGCGTGGAACTCAGCGACGGCGAATTGACCGTCAGCAAGTTCACCGACGAAGATTTGCAACAGCGCGGCTTCAAGGATATCGATTACCCGCTGGACCGCGCCGTTGACCATTTCCTGCGCCACAATGGCGGCTTGTCTGACGCCGCACGCCGCGCATTGCTCGAACTCCGCAACTGAGGATAAAACCATGCACAGCATTCCCGTCGCCGCTCTGGCAACCGCATCCGCTCCGACTGTCTCTGACCGTTATCAATTCATCAGCTCGCAGGATATCATCAACAAGTTCTCCGAGCATGGCTGGCAGCTCAACTCTGCAAGCGTTGCCGCACCGCGCAAGCGCGATCCGCTCTACGCCAAGCACATGTTGGACTTCCGTCACCCTGACCACGAAGAGATCAACGGTGCAGTCCCACGCATCATCGTCGTCAACAGCCACGACGGCACCTGCAGCGCTCGCGTTATGGCCGGCGTGTTCCGCTTCGTCTGCAGCAACGGTCTGATCATCGGCGACGTGACCGCCAAGGAGACCGTTCGTCACTCCGGCGACGCCGCAGCCGACCTGATCCACCGCATGCAAACTATCGCACGCAACACCGAGCGTATCTACGACGCCATCTCGTCGTGGTCCAAGATTCAGCTCACCGTGCAACAGCGCAACCAGTTCGCACGGTTCGCCGCGCAGCTGCGCTGGGGCGACGCCAACCGTTTCCAGCCGGAAGATCTGCTCATGGTTCGCCGCGACGCAGACGACAAGGGCGATCTCTGGACCACCTTCAATCGCCTGCAGGAAAATACCGTGCGCGGCGGCATCGAAGGTCTCTCGCGCTCTGGACGCACCGCCACCAGCCGCCCGCTCTCTGACATCAGCCGCTCGGTGGAATACAATGCGCAGCTGTGGCAGCTGGCAGAAGAAGTTGCCGAAACGTGGTAATTTGACGATAATTGCTTCTCAATTTAGAAAGGAAACTGACGTGTCTACCGTTAACCCGTATAAGGAAGGAACAATGAGCCACGCTCTCCAAGAGGCCATCAGCAAGCAGACTCCGATCGCACCGCGCGAGAAGGGCGTCGAAAAGCGCGTCATTATCAGGAAGGTGCGCGCCACGTTCGAAGGTACTTCCAAGCCGCAAAGCGCATCGATCCGTGCCGCCGTGCTCAAGTTCATCCAGGACGCGCCCGAGCATACGACCACGGTCGAGGCTCTGGAAGAGCACTTCAAGCAGCCGGTTCGCGGCTTCCTCCAGAAGTTGCTGGAGAAGAACCACATCGCCGTGGTAGCTGACGAATGAGCAGCGTTCCGACCATCATCGGGGCTGGCCTAGCTGGGCTTATAGCAGCCCACGCTTGGCCGCAAGCGCCGCTAGTTGAGGCTAGCCCTCAGCCACGCGCCGCCCATCGCGCGTTACTGCGCTTCCGCAGCGACGCTGTCAGCCGGTTAACCGGCATCGAGTTCCGCAAGGTGATGGTCAGGAAAGGCATCTGGGCCGAAGGTCGGTTCCAAGAGCCGAACATTCGCTGGGCAAATCTCTACGCTCAGAAAGTGCTGGGCCACGGCCAGCTCAATGGCGAACGCTCCATCTGGAAGACAGAGCCGGTCGAACGGTTTGTGGCACCAGACACATTGTACGAGCAGCTGCTGGAGTCGGTGAACGACAGGGTCACATGGAACCAAGGTGCTGATTTTTGCCGCCACGACTTGTTGGTCAGCACCGCGCCTATGCCGGTGGTGTTGAAGACCTTGAAGGTGGTTAAGGATGACACGCCGCTTTTCAGTCGCTCAGGCATTAAGGTCTACCGTTTCCGCATCCCTGGAGCGGACGTATTCCAGACCGTTTATTTCCCTGAGCGCCACTTGCAGGTCTACCGCGCCAGCATCACAGGCGACACGCTCATCGTCGAAGCGACAGCCAACGCTGACTACGACGTTGCCTCTGAGGGAGCCGTTAATAATGCATTCGGCCTGCATTGGGAGCAAGCCGAGATGATTGAGCAGGTTGACCAAAAGTATGGCAAGATCGCGCCGATCGACGAAGCCCTGCGCAAGCAGCTGCTGTTCAAACTAACGCACGACCACAACATCTACTCTCTCGGACGGTTCGCCACATGGCGCAATATTCTTCTGGACGACGTTGTTGATGACATCGCAGCGATCAAGCGCATGCTCAAGGCCAACAGCGCTTACGACATCAGGAAGGCCGCATCATGAAATGCAACATCTGCGGCGCACCCAGCGTTGAGTTGCACCGGACTTATAGCTCCAACATCCATCAGATGCGCATCGCACGCGAGTGCGATAATGGGCATTCATTTTTTACGGTTGAGGTTTACCCGAGCCAGTTGGCAGACGTTAGAGAGATGGCATGCGCCATCCGCAGGATAAATCGCCGCATGAGTTTGTATGAACGAGACTTGAACATCGCCAAAGACGAACGGCACAACAAGCTCGTGGCGCAGGAATACGAAATCACCGAAGCAAGGGTGCGGCAGATCCGCGCCGAAGTCAACTCAGAAAGGAAATGACATGAAAGTCACCCTCATCAGCTGCACCCACGACGCAGCTACGTTGTTGTTGTTCACCAAGAACACCCGCCTCACGATGTCTCCAGGCCTCATGGACGAGATCCGTGCATGGCCCACCGAGAAGAAACTGGAAGAGCTGGAATACATGGCCAACACCATTCCCAGCAGCTGGGAGTTTGTGGACTACGTGTTCATGATCGAAGGTGTCAGTCGCGCCTTCACGCACCAGTTCGTGCGTAGTCGCAACGCCAGTTACGCCCAACAGACCATGCGCGTCTTGCACATGGGTGAGTACGACTACGTCAAGACAGACCGCCTCGCGGCTGACGAGACCGCTTCTCAGATCGTCGACACGGTGAACGAAACCATCCGCAACGCCTACAACGAGCTGACCAACGAGCTTGGACTGCCAGCAGAAGACGCACGCGGCATCCTGCCAACGAACATCGCCACCAACATCGTAGCCAAGTTCAACTTGCGCTCGTTCGTCGACCTAGCCAAGAGCCGCACCGGCGGTCGCACCCAGAGCGAATATCAGAAGGTCGTCAACGCCATGGTCGACGAGGTGCTCAAGGTGCATCCGTGGGCAGAAAAGTTCTTTTTCCAACAAGGGCGTGACTACTTCAAAGAGATCGAAGAGTTCGCCGAGCGCGAATATGGCGGCGACTTGCTCAAGAAAGGTCAGCTGCTCAAGATCGTAGACAAGATGCGGAAGGAAGCGCAATGAATCATGACACTTTGAAAATTGTAGCGCAGGAAATGTTGGTATGTTTGGATGAAGGTGATTCTATCGAGCCAAACGATTTGTTTCACTTTGCTTTGCGAGCAGCATTGAGGGATGA
>Ga0214923_10001807_pt1 | contig 29765 bp, 29 predicted proteins | sample LL1510_MetaG_FD_177993 | JGI IMG/M metagenome (GOLD analysis project Ga0214923, IMG submission 177993) | Freshwater microbial communities from Lake Lanier, Atlanta, Georgia, United States - LL-1510 | ecosystem: Environmental > Aquatic > Freshwater > Lake | place: USA: Georgia | collected...
TTTCTTGAAGGAATTATGAATTTAAAAATAGAAACAAAAACTATGAAAGAAATTATAGATTTTATTATGGATAATGTTGATGAGATTATTAAAGATGTTTCAGTTGATATGGAAACACAATATGATGATGTTTCTTTATGCGTATGATTTTATTTTTTATAAAATATTATTATAATAATGGGTTACAAACTTGACACATTTTTGAGTATTCCTCTTGCCATATTAATATACACACTTAGTGAAAAACTCATTATAAATATGACTTGTGATAATATTTATGATGAAAAAGTACAAAAAAGTTTTGTTATTAGTTTTATTGTTGGATTTCTTTTTATTTTATTGGCAATGACTATATTTAGAAAAGGGTCTAATCTATATAATCGCATGATTAATTCATCGTTCTACATAACCGGTATTTTTATGATTATGAATTCTGTTTTGTTCAGTTGGAGTGATTTAGATGAAGGAACAAAAATAATAATATTGGGTATTACTCTAACCGGGATTGTTATGTATTCCTATAATAGAAAACATATATGAATTTTATTCTTACAGCATCAATGATGGCATAATAACATATTCTCTCTTTAATACATTTTCTGTTTTCTTAGTTTTTCTAAACAAATACCAAGTTAATACAATTACAATAATCATTATAACAAAAATTAGGAGCACATTATAATTTTTTTTATAATATATTTTATTTTCTATTTTTATTGGTTTGATATCATTTGTATTTTCAAATGTTGTATTAGCATCATCTTTTATATCTAATAGATGAGTATATACCAAATCATTATCAAAATTAATGTCTTGTTTATCTGTTTCAACAAATTTATATGCCATATATTATTGTGAAATAAATTTATATGTTTTTTTTAATATTATATATAAATGCTTGATTCAAGAAGAAATACGAAATTTATTAATAAACCAAAAACTATATTGCCGTTGATAAAACAAGAAACAAAAGCACAAGTAATAAAACCAGTGGTTAATATTATTAATGAAACAAAAGAAGTCAAAGAGACAACAGAAATAAAAGAAACAAAAGAAAAAGATAATTCGAGTGAATGTAATTGTTCGGATTGTGTTAATGATGAGAGTAATCAAAAAAAGAATAAATTTGAGAAAATTGTTGATTTGATTGAAAAGAGAATCGTAAATAAGAAAAAATTTAATCCAAATATTATTATCCAAAAAAAGGACACAAATGATTTTGGTGATGAGTTGTTTATAGTTCAAATGTCACAGGTGTTTAAAAATATTTCGTTCCTAAATAATTATTTTAATACATGTATCAATCATCTTGACACACTTATGATTTTATTTGAGAAAATCAATATTTGTAAAAATGATAAAGACCATTTAGATATAGCAAATAAAGAATTTAATAATTATCTTGTAAATGCTCTCTATAATAATCTGCCAGTATTTTATAATCAAAAACAACCTAACACAACTATTAAATTTCCCTTTTTGGTGACAGCAAATGAAGAAGTAAATAAATTCATATCAAAAAATATTGGTTCTAATAATACACACATAACTGTAAAATTAATAAAAATATCTCTTGAAGATAAAGATATTAGTGAGAAAATAAATACCCATAAACTTATGATTGAAAATAATATTAAGTTCATAAATATAAAAAAAGATTTGTGTAATAATTTAGTTTCTAATATACTGCCATTATCTTAATTTATATAATAAAAATATATAAGTTATTAGTATAACAATATGTCTCAAGATAAAGTATTTATTGATAACAACAATATGAAAAAATTAGTTGGAGCAATCAGAGAAATAAAAGCCAACAAACAAGCAATGGAAAATATTGATACTTTTGATAGTCAAAAATATTATGTTGCTTCTAAATACATCAAGAATGCTATTAATTTAGTTGGCGGTGATAATAATGAAAATAACGAGTATGTAAAAAGTCTCGAAAATATTTACAAACATTTCAATGATATGAGTAATAATCAACAATATCACAAAATTAACTCTGGTATTAACTGTAAATTTACAAATAATAATGTTATGCTTGGTGGTTCAATTATTGGTATCAATAAAAATCAAAACATTGTTGTTAAAACATCAGGAGGCAATTTTAGTTCAAATCTCAAGTATCTTGTTAAAGATAATGAAATGACAGGTGGTAAAAATTCATCTAGTAGTTCTTCTAGTTCTTCAAGTTCTTCAAGTTCTGCTAATAGTCTTTCAAGTGCTACACCAAAAAAACCTAAAAAGGTGTCAAAAAAAAAAGTTCCTAATTCATCATCTTCAAGTTCATCCACCAGTTCATCTTCATCTTCAAGTTCAACTTTAAGTTCTGCCCCTAAAAAGAAAGAAAAGGAGGGTGGTAGTAAGAAACACAAAGGGGGAAATTCAGCAAGAGAAGATTTAATAAGTCTTCTTGAAACATCAAGTATTAATTCAGAACAATGCTATTAATTATTGATAAAAGCATATATGCTACTCATTTTGCCATCTCTATAATTAGAATAAAATTTATAAACAGCAATTAACCATAAAGATATTGCCACAAAATATATAATACCTGCCATATCATAATTTGTTTTTGTGAAATCATACACAGGAGCAATAATATTAAATGTAAAACATTCTACAGGTTTAGGTGTGAAACCATATAATTTTCTTCTAATATTTTTTTCCATAACTGTAAGAGCACAATTATTTTGATTCGTGTACCAGTGTAAAATCATAAATGGGACTATTATTATGTGTATTAGTAGAGTATAATTTGAACCAACAAATGGGACTAATATTACAAACAAAACAAATAGCAAGTGAATAACAAGAATTAATTTTAATACGATCGAGTTCATTATAATAGTTTTATAAAAAAATATAATAGCGATTATATTTTTTTGTTTTTTCATATAATATTTATCAACTATTTGTAAAATATATATATATTTATTTTATGTGTTTTTTTCCCATTTGATAATACAGTTTCGAATATTGCCATTTCTTTCGCAATAATATTCTTTAAAAAACTCATGTGATGTTATGAAATTATTAAAATATGATTTATTATATCTTCTTTTTTCTGCTTTTGTGAAATTAATATAAAAATCACTTGATGAAAATTCGTGATATAAATCTATCATTTTACAAATATTATTTTTATTATTTGTCAATACATAATTTTCTTTAAACCATTCAATTATATTAAATGATTTTTCTAAATATTGCTGTGTTCTTTCTTTAATTATATCTGGAACAACAAGTTCAAAATTATTATCTTTATATTTATTGTATTCTTTCATTAAAATATAAATAAGAGCAAATTTATATTTTTCTTTGAATTCATAAGATTTATAATAAGTATTTGCTTTGTATATATGTTTATCTGGATTAATTTTACTAATATCATCAGTATATTGTGTTCTAAATACTAAATCTATAATTCGACGTGTTTCAGCATTAGTTGGTTCTTCTGCAAATAATGGTTTTTTATTACATTCAATAATAATAGTACAATTTAATTCTTTCTTTGATTCTGTTTCATAATGTGTTCTTGATGAATAATTTCCTCCTCCTGATAATTCTTTTAAGATTGAATTCTCGAATTTTTTTGATTCAGGTGGTTCTCTAAAAACAACAAGTCTTTTTTTGTGAATATTGCTTTTTTCTGGATTGCTTGTTGTTTTTGATGGTTCAAATAAAATAGCATTATTACCAACAATCGCATAATTTCCAAGTGAATGAATTAATAAATCATTTATTAATGATTTTCCATTTCCACCTGGAGCATTAAATAAACATATTTTTTCTAAATTTTTTCCATCAAGTGCTGTACATAATATTTGTAAAAATAATTCTCTTTCATTATCAATTGGCATTATTTGTTTTATTATATTTTTAATTACTTGTATTTCATCTATTGTTGGGTCTCTCCAACTATAACCAGTAGTAGATACCATATAATCATCATAACGATAATCTCTCATAATTCCTTCTTGTAAATCATACACTTTATTAGTAAATCCCAATAAATACCATTTAAAATCAAACTTTATTTCTAAATTTTCATTAACTTCTCTATATGTTTTGACCAATTTATTTTTAAAATCAGCGTCTTTTAATTTTTTAATTCTATTTGTTATTACACTATATGACTTATGTTCATAATAAAGACCATATGAAATAGTTTTTAGAAAATTAAATAATTCTGTTGATATATATTGTTTTAATAATACATCATCACAACGCCATAATTTGCCATCATAACAATATAGACATATTTCTGATTTATTATAAGCATAAATAAATCGTTTTCCTGCTAACAATTTTATATATTTACAAATGTCATATATACTGAGATTTTCACTTAAATTAAAGAATTGTTCATTATTGAATGTTTTAATACTCACTATATCATTATAATATTTACCCTCAACAGCATTAAATATGGTTTTTATAATACTGATATCAACTTCAAAAAATTCTTTATTATTATTTATTCTGTATTCTGCTAGTAATTTATGAATTATTTGTTCTTCGTTATAGGCATTATCAACAAATTTAGCAAATTCGAGAGTAAATAATTCCGGGATAGATGTGTTATTTAATTGTTTTTGTCTAATATCTGGTAAATTGGTTGTATAACCAATTTTATATATATTTTGTTTAAATGATGGATTACTCATACAATAAATATACCCACAATTATCCATTTATATACACAATAATTAATTATATTAAATAATATAACACATCTGATTTTTCAATAAAATATCATTATTATTTGTTAATTTTTTTTTATTATTTTTGTTTCTATGTATTTCAAAATTTTCATAATTTTAGTTAGAAATTCTATATACACTCATACAAGAATACATGATAAATAAATACATAAACAACACAATTATTCATATCAAAATCATTAGAATATATTAATATCAATGTGTAAAATAAATCTTATTCATAAACTGTATATCATTTTGATGTAAAGTAATATGTAAAAATATCTACACAAAAATATTTTATTATAGTTCTACAAAAAATATAATTATCATCTTTATTATATGAATATTGTGGAAGCATATAAAAAATTTAATTCACAACTTATTGTTTTAGTTTCTGGTTATTCAGGAACGCATAAAAGTAAAATAGCAAAATTTATTGGCAAAATATTTAACTTGAAATGTATTTCACTCAAACAATTCTATTATCCCAATTATGACACTTCAATTACTATCACATCGGGGGAAAACAATAATATAACATTGATTGACTATGATGATATATATCAGTCAGTTGATTGGAAGAAACTAAATGAGTATGTAAAAGAAAATAACAATATAGTTATATGTGGTTTTGGATTTCCTAGCGAACTAATTACTTTTAAAACTGATTTTCATATTTATTTAAAAATAAATAAACAAAAATTATTTGAAAATATGGATGAGTATATCAAGAAAAGAGAAATTAAAGACAGAGAAAATGCTAAACTTATTTTTAACAAAATAACTTTTAATCATAATGAAAAACTTATGAAAGATGGCAAAATAGACAAATTTGTTAATCTCAATGAATTGTCATTTGAAGAAACAAAAAAGAGTATATTTGAATATCTTATTTTTATGATTGACAAGTGGTTGAATGAAAATAAGAAATAGGAATATTTAATTTAGATGAGTTTTGACAGTTCAGCATTCATTGTTGTTAATAATTCTTTTACTTCTTGAACATTCTCACCTTCTCTTAGTATTTTATCTATCATTGATATCATAACTTCTTTGGCGGCGGCTATTATTCTTGATGACTCTTCCGGAGTTCCACCAGATTGCGTTAAACTACTAATCATATAATTATTCATTTTAATTATATGTTTTATCACTCTTTTATCATCTCCATAATCTTCTATTAATTTACTAATTATTCTGAAATATTTTTTCATTTATATATATATAATATAAAATGAGTAATTCTGTTCTTAATAACAAGTTCAAAAAATGGTCGTCTCTATTAGCACAAAACCCAGATAATGTTGATTACAAAAATAAGGTGTCTAAATATGGAACTTTGATGGTTCGAGCAGTTCAAGGAGGTGGTAATGGTAATGGTGAGGTAGATGAGTTATTGCGCAAGATTGACGGCGTTGTTAGAAAAAACAATATGAATGGGGGTGGAAAGCAGGTGACGGGATATAGAAATATGCGGGGGGGGAATGTTGATGAGTCAAAAGCAGCGATTGATAGTTTAAAGAAAATCATAAAAGATCAAACAGAAAATAGTGATAAATTAAGAGATAGTTTAGTTGGCACAATTAATAAATTGGCGGAAAGTTATAAAGCAAAAAAACAAGAATGCGAAAAACATTTAGCAAATATTCAAGCTCAACAACAACAATTGACCGAGGCGCAACAACGATTGGACGAGGCACAACAACAATTGGCCGAGAACGCCTCCAACAAAGAAGGACATCATAATGAATTAGAACAGTTGAAGCAACAACTGAAACTACAAAGCGAATCTTTATCAGGTAAAGAGGGCGAATTACAAAACCAAATACGTCAATTACAAGAGGAAATAGATGCGTTAAAAGCAGAGAAACAACGGTGGGAAGCTGAGGTTAATCAACCTCTAAAAACGCTTGTATCTGATGCACAAGCAAAAGTTAACGCACAAATAGAAGCAGACAATAAAGCAGTAAAAGAAGCAGAAGAAGCACTAAATGGCGGTTCTCGTCGCACTACCAGACGTCATTAACTCATATTTTTACAATCTTAATTATTATTCATAATTTCACTAAAATTATAAATAACCATAATAGTCTCATAACAATTTAATTTTTATTATTTATTATTATAATGAATAAATCTAAACCTAACACTGAATATAAAATAGCAGTTGATTCAGAATTGTCAGATGAAGAACTACAACCACGTATAATATCTAGAAAACAAAAAAAAGAGAGAAAACAACGAATAATAACATCTTTATCCTCAACCACAACAACTGAAGAGTTAGCATACCCAATACAATATTATTTCAATCCAGAATTATATCTAAATTTTTTGAATCAATGTTATTTGCCAAATGATAATAATAATATTTGTAAAAAATGGAATGATGGTATTAAAAAAAGTGACGCAATTAGATTAATTCCATTAGCAGAAGAGTTAAATTTGGAGGAGATTGAGATTGGGTTTGTTAGAAAGATTATTGATAGTTATAGGATTTTACAAGCGAATTATTGTGAGAATATGAACGAATATTATAAATCGTTTGTTAAGTTGCGTAGTGTTCTTGATCTTGGTAATATTGATAAACCAAATTTTGAACCAACAACAAATATTATTGATGATAAATTTATAGAACTATTGTGTAAATACAAAGAACCATTTAAACGTGGTATGAAATTAATAAAACAGAATATAATAGATGTTAGCAATAATATGAGAAAAATGTATGTTTTATATGGGATGGTTTATGATGAGTATAAGCGAAATTATAATGAAGAAGAAGAAAAAGAAGAAATATTGGAAAAATTAGATCTTGGTGATTTATATGAAAATATAGATGGCAAATTAAAAGAAATTATTGATTTGAAAAAAATATTTCCCAAAGCTGGATTTACACAGGATGGTGGAGGAAAATTTGACGATATTATGAAACAAGTAAAAGAATTATTGAATTTTAAAGCACCGCCAAAACCATTGACAGACGAAGAGTATAATTCATTGGGATTGAGTTTGGATGGTACAAAATCTATAACACTGACAAAACCAGAACATACAGAATTGGATTTTAATAAGTTCACAAAAGATTTTAATATAATGACTGCTGATAAATTATATAATTATGATTATGTTTCTACATATGAGAACTTGACCAATTTTACTCTATCTGATATTATAGATGACATAATTAACAAAATAAAAACAGAACATATACCTTGGGTGGTAAAGAATAGTTCAAAACCTAAACACGGAGGTGATAAAGATACATTTGTAAATGATGCTACTAATTTTATGAACATTGATAATATTATTGATAATATTCATAAATGGGGGGCACAAATTAAAGGTATAAATAAGGAATATTCACAATTTAAAACTATATTGAAAGAAGCAATCCAAAAATTTTCTGATCATCGCATTTTTATTGAAGATATAAATTTAGTTAGCAATGGTTCGAAAGATGAAAATATAAGGATTAATATGAATAATAATAATTTTGGATTTGATATGATAAAAAAATTTTGTTTGAAAATAATAGAATTACATGATCAAAAACAACCTAAAACAGACTACATAGGCGTTTCGATAAAGCGTGCACTAGTAGTAGACGATACGATTATTCCAATTAAAAGATTTGTGCATAGTATGTTAATGCTAGTTTCTAAAATTTTAAATCCACAATCATAATATAAGAATGGAATACACAAATATAATTAATGATTGGTTGTGTAATAATAAACATATTGTAATACACAAACTAAAAAAATATAATAATAGAATTAGTAAAGTTCAAAAAAGAGATACACAAATTAGAAAAATATTTGCTGAATTACAAGTTATAGACCCAACATTATATAAACAAGTACAAACTGGAGGCGCATATTTTGATACATTAAATCAAACATTAGGCAATATGTATACTGAAATAAAAGATAGAGATACTGAATTTAATGAACTGAAACGTAAAACAACTACTCTAATAGAAAAGTTGCGGGATAATTTGCAAATAATTGATAAATTTAAGGATAAAAAATTTGTTGATGATACAGTAGCAGTATCAACCTATTTAAATAAATTGGATGAGAATGGGAAATATTCTTTGACACAGCAAATGAATAAATTTAGTTTTGAAAAAATAGATAGTAAAGAAATACAAAAATATGAAAAAATATTAACTGGGTTTGATAATATTTATAAAAGTATTAAAGACAGAACTGATAAAAGAGAAGAAATAAGTAAATTGAATTTGGAGATTGATATTGTTAATGGGAAATATCAAACATACTCTGAAGAATTATCACAAAATATAACAAACTTAATAGAAATTAATAAAAAATTATATGATAAATTTTATAATATTAAGTTCTCGCAACAATATATTAAAATAAAAACAATAGAAGAATTACGACCAGATAAAACAACAAAATTAGTTTTGGTTAAAACTGAAGAAAATATTTTTCATAATAAGAAAGAAAATACCAAAATAGAAAATTTGTCAAGTATAATTAAAAAAGCAACAGAAGAAAAGGATGCTTTATTCACACAGAATGTTACAAAAATACGCGCCAAATTTAAAGAACAATCGGAAATTCAATCTGGTGGAAATACTTATGCTGAATTATTTAGCAAATTATTAAAATTACACCAATTAAAAATAAAGTTTAAAGTTGATTTTGATAATTATAAAGAAGAGTTTAGTAAATATACTGAAATATATAATGATGTTTATGCTTATGTTGCTTTTTTAGTATCAAGTATGATTGAAAATATGTATAAAGATAAAATTACAGAATTTAAATACATTAATAGAAGTTTCATATTATTATACTTGAAACGGGTAGAAGCAATAAAGAAGGATATTGACAATCCAGGTGCGGATCCATCAAAATTATTTATGAAACAACAGTATAAAATTCCCATATATTATATTTACGATTTGTTCAAATTTTTAATTGAAACGAAGAAAACTCCCCAAAATGCTATCAACCTTGTAGGAGAAAAAGATTATGTTGTTATTGATGAGTGTGGTGGTACAGTGCGCCAAACTCTAAATATGTTTAATATGATGAGAAAAATAATTGAATTATATTATAATAGATACAAACAAAATGTAACTATTTATGCGATCATTAATTCTAGACAAACCCCCACAATAAGATTTACAAAACAAAATGATGATGTATTACAATACAATAACGGTAAACAGATGACATTAAAATTTAATGAGGTTTTTGATTCTGGTGATAATGATACTACAAGTAATGCGATGTCAATGCCAACTGATTTGTCGCTAGAAAAACCAATCGTTTTAATAACAAGTGGATATTCTGGTGCTGGCAAAACATATACACTATTTGGTGCCGGATCAAAAACAGGTCTTATTCATTCTACAATTAAGGATATTGGGGGATTAGAAAAATTACATTTTAGAGTATATGAAATATATGGGTTAGCAGTCCCATATAGTTTCTATTTTGATAAAAAGGATATTTCGCACAACATATTTCATCATAAATATGATGGAATTAACTTTACTGAGACAAAAGAAGAAGATATGGCATCTTTTATGAGTAAAAATATAAATGAACAAAATTTTTTTACTATAGGTGGAAGCAGAAGCATAGATGATTTTTTTGCCACTTTTGAGGATAAAATATCAAAAAAAATAGATAATAAGCGTACACATAATTCATACGTACATCAAGTGCGTGATCCAAATTTTGATCCACGAATACGCAAAACACCTAATAATCCAGTCAGTTCGAGGTCTATTTTGATATATGATTTTAGATTGATGATTAAAAATAATGATACGAAAAAAGAAAATGAAGTTAAATTTATTGTAGTTGATATGCCCGGAAGAGAAAATATTTATGAGACTTATGTAGAGTCATACCTAAAAAAAACAGAGATACACCCTATTATATGTCCGGATAAGGATGCGGAAGCAAGACTTAGAATGATATTGACTTTTATTAATTTACATCCATTATATATTGGTTTTTTTCACGGAAAAGTTGTGTTAGATTATATTAATAATAATAATAAAGAGATTTTACAAAAATTTTATAATAATGATCGGACTCTTGTTAGTGGCAAAAGTAATAATATTCTTCAATACATAGTTAATGATGAAAAACAGTATAAATTATCTGATATTTTCAAGTTAAATCATTCTGGAAAAATAGATCTTAAACCCGGTATGGCAAATCCAGTCGATAAGTGGATTCAAAGTACACACAGTGATTTTAGATTACCAGCATATAACTATAAAAATAATAACCAATATTATAGTTTAATAGCATTATTCATTATGTATAATTTGATATTAGAAAATAAGTTTGATGTTATTAAACAAATAATTAACACAATTGTTGATTTAGAAATCAACACAAAAATAGATACATATTTTTCTACGCAAGAAAATTTTACTACTGTAATAATCACAAATTTGATTACGGCATTAAAAACTTCTGGTGATATTCCAGAAGATTTTGTTTTAACTACACAAAATGTTGATACAGTAAAAGACGCAATAAAATATAAATATGATATCAGTCCATATCAAGCATTTTATATAAATGAAAATACAATGGGATTATTTTCAACCGCAATTAATGATTTGTCAAAAAAAGAAAAAACTATATTTAAGACACAAAAAAATATTGACATAAATAGTGAAAAATCATTATATAGAGTTATGCTACAATGTGGGTATGAAGATAGGTATCCCAACAAAACTTCTAATGGAACTGACTGGATTAAGAAAGTACCAGATATGTTTAAACTTATAATTGACGATTATAAATATCCACCCGAACAATCTCAATCTCAATCCCAAGAAGAAGGTAAGAGAGATGATAGTTATAAAGAATTTGTTAATACACATCGAATACATCCACTCGTATTAGAATCATCAGGAGTTGATAATAGTCCATTACAATATGCTACATTATTATTTAAAAAACAGGATGAGTTTTACAGAGATCATTATTATAAACCCGATGAAATGTTCAATACAACCAACCCAATAATGAAAACAATATTGAAACCACTTATCGATCAGGTAAAAAAAACACCGTGGGATTGTAAAATAGCATATATTGTTGCCAACTACGAGAATATCAAAAAGGATAATATTTCAAACGAAAAAAAAACAGAAGAACAAATCAAGTTACTCGAACAAATTAAACCTATTATTTCTGCTCTTAATTAATAATAATGAATTATCATAATATTTTTAATTAATTTTAATTAAAAATATATTATACATTAATAAATGATTAATTTATATAATAATGAATTTAGAAAAGCAATTGACAAACTCGATATTATAATCAAAAAAAGCATACGTAAATTATATGGTGGTGTATATTTTGATAATGTTCAGCAACAAATAGATAGAACACAAATAGAATTTCCTCAAGAAATGACTAAAGAATTACATGATAAAATTCGTAAGATTGACGCTACATTAAATACAACAAAAGAACACTTAGATAAAATAGACACAAAAGTACCACTCGAAAATATAGAAAAATTTAATAAATTTATTGAAGCAATTAATAAAAAATCTCCTACCAAAGATGAAAAAAAACCATATACATTACTTGATTATTGGAAACAACATTTTGAATTTACCGACAATAAAGCAAGAACAAAATCAATAGTTTATGATGATATTATCAATATTGATTCATATTTAACACAACAACTTAAAACACAACAACTCAGAAAAAGTGATGATCACAAAGAACGCGATATGGCATATATCAATTTCATAAATGATTTATTCACACCATATCTACAATATGAAACAGCACAATCAAATGAAAATGTATATAATGTTAAATATAAAGAACAAAATATAGGAACAATAAAATTTACCACAATAGATGTTGGCACATCTAAAACCAAAATAATAAATTTCAAAGACAATTATCTAGTATTTATGGAAAGGGGAAATTTTAATAGTATAATCAATTTATATAAACAAGAAATAGAAAATTATAAACAAAAAATAACTATTGATAAACTTATGTCTGATCTTATGTCAGGGGGCGTCCATCCACACGATATCACAGAAGTTGAATATGAACGTGTAAATACATCTATACAAAATATTATGGCATATTATGACAAAATACGCGAACAAATGAGAACAATGAAAACCACAAAAACAATTGATTACACATTTAATTTAACACAACAAAGACTAGAAAGTTATATCCTTTTTAACATTTATATGTTGAATATGTTTGGAACTGATGAAATTGAAATATACAAATACATAAATAAGACAACTATTATGAGATATCGTAATAAATTTGCTAATTGTTTGGAGAAAATTAATAAAGAACATATCTCAATGGTAGAAGAAAAATATGTTTTTTTCTATGTACATTTTTATTATATTGTAAAGAAACTTGATAATTTTCTATCATTTTTATTAGAAAAAGTGTTTAATAAACAAAATGATGAATTATATATTGATGTATTAAATTGTAGTGGTGTAATATTAGAAGATTTTGTTTTGTTTAATCATTTTAAAAAATTTATTGATGATTTATACAAAGACCAAGAAATAACACCACCTTCGTATGCTAGTGTTGTTGAACAAACATTGGAACAAAAACCAAAATCAGCACCAGTATCAGCACTAGTATCAGCACTAGTATCAGCACCAGTATCAAAACCTAAAATCACACCTATATCCACACAATCTAAAGAGTGGGATTGTCAAATTTGCACTTTTAAAAATGAAAGTTCTCGTGACAAATGTGAAATTTGTGAGAATTCCCGCGGTAAAAGTTCTCCTGTTCCTGTTGTTAATGAGTGGATATGTTATCATTGTAATAAACAAAATAATGAAGGAATATGTAGCACTCCTATGTGTTCCGGCAAAATTACAACAAAACTAATTTACAATAATGTTTATTTTCAATTACAGCGTGGATATTTATGTGGGTTGCATGCAATAAATAATATGGCACAACGCGACGCATACACACAACAAAGTCTTGATACTGTGTGCCAACAATTAAAGATACAGAGACAAAAAGAAATTGGAATATCTATGGATGATATTGATTGTTTTAGTGCTGGCAAATATTCATATCATGTATTAATTGAAGCTATAAAAAATTTAGGATATACATATACCAATAATAAAGATTTGAACAAAAGACCACAAATTAAATCATTGTTTAAGCCATCATATTTTAACAAAACAAACTCAATGCTGATAAATCTGGGAAATGGATACCATTGGGTTTCAGTTACGTATTTAACCGATGGATGGTATTATTTTGACAGTCTAAAAGATATACCATTAAAGTTTCAAACAAATGACGAATTGGTGAATTTTATTAATAATGATAAAAATTTTATAAACGAATCACCTCCAACATCCATTTATTTTTTCAGCAATCCCATACCCCAACCTCAAATCCAAATCCAAACCCAAACCCAAACCAAATCCCAATTCCAATTCCAACCCACACCCAACCCCAAACCCAAACCCAAACCCAAACCCAAACAATGAGATAAATAATATGAAAATAAAACAACCATAACTATAATAATGCTCACTCCAGAATACCCCATCACCAAACCAACTCCCCATCCTCCAATTATGCCCCATCTTGAATATTTCTACGACCCACCTCAGTTTTATCACCTAAAAGAAAAACTAAAAATAAAATCTAACATAAACAACATTATGCGCACATATTGGAACAAAATAATAAGCAAATCACCATTTTTCAAATATTACTCATTATGTTGCTACAAAATATTAACTATCTATGGGGGAAATCATTCTATTATAATAATTGATGATGAAACAAAACAATATTTTGATGAAATTATAAAAAGTTATAATTACATTACTTATTTTTATTCAAATATTATAACAAAAACTAAAAACAAAGAAATCATATTTGATTTGACATATTTTGATGATTGTGAAACTTTTTATAATTATATGGCGATGTTAAAAAATAACTTATTTGAATACAAAAAAAATATTATCAAATTAAGTGAATGAGTTTGGCGTTAGGATATAATTTAGTAGCATAATAAAAAAACATTGGATAAATATATGCTTTCTTTTTATTTAAATCTTCTGTATAATCATTAAAAAAATGCCAAAATCCTGCTTTCTTAAAATTATACCCTGTTTGGTCTTCTTGTGATATATCAACACCTGTAATTATGTTATATTTATAGGTCTCAATTGTATGTGAATAATGTTGCGTTACATATACAAGTGTTTTAGGATGATACCGACAATATACACTTTCGTTTCTAAAATTAGCAATATTTGTATAATAATTTTTACTAAAAATACTTTCTTTAAATGTCTTGTCAGAAAGTATAATAAATGTTGGGTCTGTAACTATTGTAAGACTATCTTTTAGTGTCATTATTTTTACTTGATGTCTTTTTACTTGTGATTTTATACTTTTTTTATTGCCTTTTTCATCACGATGTCCAGTATATGGCAAATCCATAAAAAAATCATCATCAGTATCAAGATTGCGAATAAACAATCTATCATTAACAACTTTTAATATTTTTATTCGCCCCTTATAAATCATTGAACGTAAAGTTATAGGGCATACTAATAATGAATTGGTGTAAATTTGTCCGTCTTTTGGGGATGTAAAATCAAAATAAAGCACTGGATATATAATCATAGTGTCAAGTGATACTATATGCCATTTTAAACCATTAGAAAAACATACTATAATATCATTAATGCTAAATTTATTGTCACTATCATTTGAAACTATTTTATAATCAGTTTTATCTAAAATATTATTTTTAAGATTGTTTAATTGCGTGTCATTCATTTTATATATACAATATAAAAAATTGAAAATGTGTATATTTTAATCTAATATCCTAAGTATTACCAATAACATAAAATGAGCGACCACGAATATGACGAATTTAATGAATTTAATGAATTTGACACTATAAATGTTGATAATGATATTTTAATTAAAAAAGCATTGGAAGAATGTGAATACTGTGATGTAAAAGATATGGCATTTGAATGTTTGCCAATTGAAATGTCCCAAAATAAATTCATCAAAAGATTAGATATGTCAGATTCTTGTGTGGTGTCATTAATTAATTTGCCACCGAATTTAGAAATATTAATAGCAGAAAATAATGATATTACTGAGATTGATGACAGTATTTTGCCAAAATCTTTGAAACTAATAAATGTAAAAAATAATTCTGTCACGAAAATTAATTTACTGAATAGTCATAATTTAGTAAAATTATTGTGTGAAAATAATCCTATTAAAACATTTGAGTTGCCAATAACATTAAAAATATGTGTTATATCATCTCAGGAACTCAATATGAAACATTTTGAAAATATGAATGAATTACAAATACTCAAAATATCAAAGTCAAATATTTATAATTTAGAACTAATAAATCCAAACATTAAGCAACTATTAATACACCGTTCCCATATTAAATGTGATTTGCCAAAATTTAGTCCAGATTTATATAAACTTGAAATTATTAACAGTAATATATCTGGGATGATAGACAAATTTGAGTTTCCCAAAAATTTGATTTCACTAAATCTCAGTGATAATAAATTATCTGGCACATTTGTTGTTCCGCCATCTGTTATTGATTTGGATATTTCTGACAATGATATAACCAAATTAGAAAACATTCAAAATCTCCAAAAATTAAACATCGCAAATAATGAAAACATTGATATGACAGACGCTCAACTGGCAATTATTCAACACAATCAATGTAATTTTATACATAATAATGGCAAATATCATAAAGAAGAAGAATACACGCAACGCCAACAAGAAATACATGAAATGATGATGAGACATCGACAAATACTTGCTATGACTTCCAGAAATAGTGACAGTTTTAGACCATCAACCGCAAATAAGATAGAAATTAAAAAGTTTTGTTCTGTGTGATTATAAAGTATAAAAAATAAAATAATTATGTATTATGTTTTCATTTTATAATTTTTATTTATTGAGTATTATGACATCATTTTCCTTTTTATGGTGTAATCTTAATCACATTGACAGAGTATCAATGAGACTAAAAGCAAATGTTTTTGGAAAATATATTTTTTCTCAAATAAGTAAATATATTGATAATGTTTATTTTAAAGAATACTTTGCTTCTCCATTTTGTCTAATCTTTGATATGTGTATTGGTCTTTTAGAAGGTATGTCTAATTATGAACCATTATTTGTTTATGAAAAATTATGTGATGAGAAAGAAACACAAACACAAATAGAAGAATGTATAAATGAGAATGATAATGTCAGTGAAAATATTAGTGAAAATGTAAAAGAGAATGTCAGTGAAAATGTAAAAGAGAGTGTAAGTGAAATTGTAAGTGAAAATGTAAAAGAAAATATAAGTGAAAATATAGAAGAGAATGTAAAAGAAAATGTAAGTGAAAATATAGAAGAGAATGTAAAAGAAAATGTAAGTGAAAATATAAAAGAGATTGTAAAAGAAAATATTAGTGAGAATGATAGTGAAAAAGAACAAGATAATAGTGAAAATAGTTATGTTGAATCACAAAAACAAACATATGAAGAACCGGTTGGCATTAGACTTGTGAAAAGAAATAATAGTGTTAAAATGTATAAGATAAATGATGAAGAAAATAAAAGCGAAGAATTTGAAACACAAACTGTCAAACTAGTCAGGAAAAAATATAATAATTAAAATTATTTATAGGATATATATGATACTAAATCTATTGAAAAAATTGAAAAAACGTAATATTTGTGATTTATTGTTTTTGTGGTAAAAATTGCAATGCGTCGTTTTATCACTAAACTCCTTGAAAAATTCCCCGATTTTAATGAGAAATGTATTCTCGACGCAGCCACTAAGTTGGGAGAAAGCAATGGTCAAGAATCTCCGTGCCACATAGCCTTAGAGAGACTCGCTCAAATGACTCCAGCGCTAGTCGATGCTTTTATTGAAAAGTATCTTTTACACAGACACGGTATTCGTCATTTTTTGGGCAACATGTCCGAAGATTTGGAGGCATTTATTAACGTTCTCCACAGGAATGCCTTCGAATTTTCGTTTGTATTGGTATTGTACCCTCTGTTATTTGGTTTTGATGACGCCGAATACCCAACCTTCGCTTCGGCTGCAGAAGAAGCAGTAAAAGACGCAATATGGAAAACAAAACGGCAAGCAGAAGCATCCGGATTTTATGGAGCACCCAAAGTTTATAAAGCACCCAAATTTTATGAAGAAGAAGAAGAAGAAGAAGAAGAAGAAGAAGAAGAAGAAGAAGAAGTAGTAGCTGCTGCTGCTGCTGCGGCAGTTGTTGAAGACCCTGATGCGGGTGCGGACGCAGTAGAGCCTGGTCCTCTTTGTTTCACGGAATTATGCGCAGTCATCCTGGCTATTATAGCCGTGTTTAATGAGGTTGAAAGGACTGTGGAAAAACCATCATACAAAATTCACAGTACGGATAAGGATGATCGTTGCCGTAACGGCGGACATCCTAGTCTGTATGGTTTTCCGATTGAGAAAAATTATGCTGCTAAATTCATCCTGGATACGATCAAAGAAGCTTTGCGACCGAATTACCCCTCATATGATGATTCAGATGATTGAGATTTTCCAGATTTTCAATAATCATCACTTTCAGTAATTAACAATTCTATTAAATAGGTTGTTTAATACAATTTTTTATTATTCATTCATAACCACATAACATTTTGCGGTACATTCCACATCACACATCGCATTATGATATTCAATAATAGTATCACTAAACATTTCTTCATACATTGCCTTTAATTTTATTCTTTTTTTATACATATTCATTGTGTCTTTTATACTTATTTCATCAAAAGGATTATATGATAGTTCAATATTATATTTCTCGATGTTTTTATTTAGTTTGCTAATATCTGTCATAATATTATGTCCTACTAATATTTTTACTTGTGATAAATCATTGTATAGTTCTTGTATAACATCATTAAATTCATAACCTTTTTTCACTAAAATATCATTTGTTATGTTTGTTAATAATGATGCTCTTTGGTCTATTATTCTATTTTTTATATATTTATTAACTCTTTTTAGTTCTTTATTATTATTATCAAACATAATATACGCAATTTGAACTATATCATTATTACAAGTATTATTTTCAACATCCATAACAATATATCCATTTCGTTCTTGATGTTTATTTATTTTGATTACAGTTTTTTTTACATCCGGTTTTTGATTTACATGGTTCTTAATATTTTTTAGCATCATTGTAATATCAATATTCTCATTATATGTTTCTCTTTTGCCTTCAATATTATCTTTTATTATTGTTTCTACAAAAGTTAGTAATCTGGTATATTCATAATTATGTATATTTATTTCATAATACATTCCTGAGACAATATTCATTATTGCTACTTTGTCTATTTCAATATCAACATTATTAGATTTACACAAAGAATAATATAATAATAATTGTATTAGCCATTCTAATTTAAAATCAGACTCGCTACATTTTATATCTACCAAGCAATTATCAGTTATATTGACATAATCTAATTCACCAACAAGACAAATAGGAGTTTTATTTATTTTATATAAATGCTTCATTGTTATTTTACATTTTATTTTCTTGTATTTTAGTTTCATAGCATATTCATTTAATCTTTCTATTATTTCTTCATTCTCATCAAATAATTGTTTAATATTTCTGTATATTAGTCTGCGTCGTTCGCCATAAAACTTTTGACATAAACTAATTGTGTAAATATCATCAAGTATCTCATTATTTTGTAATTTGCTATTTATATATTTTGTGTATGCTTCTTTTACTTTCTTAATTATAAATTCCGGATATGTGCTATCATTTGAACCAAAATTAAATGAAAATATATTATTTAATTTTTTGTTAATTTCTTTATCATTATTATCATTTTTACAAATATATGTATATAATTCTTTATTTTCTTCTTCATTTTTATTTATTATTGTTTCTGTATAAATGTCTCTTATTTCTTCCTTATTATTTATGTTTAATTGTCTTGTCAAATATATATCACAATAAATACCAAAATCAGACTCAAAATTATTATTCTTGATATTCTCACATACTGGTATTTTTTTTTCAAAAATATTTCGTGTGTGTAATTCAAATTCTGGAATTATTTTTTGTTCTCTCATTTGTTCTATCATTTTTCCATTTAGTAATTCAATTATTTTTGTTACTGAATAAGTTGTAATTGTTTTATTTTTATCATCACGGAAAAAATAATTCTCATTAACATTTTCACGATTTGTTTCATCAATATTGTCTAATATTTCTTCTATAAATCTTGACAATGGCAATTCATTAATATTAGCACAAAAATGTAAATATGTTCTTGCTCTTGTAATTGCTACATAAAATAATCTTCTTTCTTCTTCAATATATTTCAGTCCATTGTTAAGATGTGTAGGAAAATGAGAATCGCATAAACCTATTAAAAAACATACTTCCCATTCAAGTCCTTTTGTTCGATGTATTGTTGATAAAACAATTTTATTCTCTTGTATTATTTGTTTATAGTCAGTTGAATTTGGTTCTGTTATTAAACTAACATAAGGCAATTTTTCTTTTTCTAATATTGTCTCAATTTCTTTTAGTGGGTGTGTATTTCTTGCTAAAATTGCAATTTGTCCGTATGAAAATTTTAATGTATTAACATAATATTTTATTTTTTCTATAATTTTATTTATTTTTTCTTTTGATGATTTTGCTATTGATAAATAAATATTATTAATTTTGTCGCGTTGTCTATGTGCTATCATTTGTTTGTCTATTCTTTCTGTGTTATGACTTATGGATTTATTTGCTAAATCACATATGAATTTAGTGCTTCTATAATTTTTTGTTATTTTGTATGTCAAAGTATTTGGCACAAGTTTATCGAAATTTATGATAAAATAATTTGAACTACCTCTAAACGCATATATATTTTGACTATCATCTGCTATCACTGTTAAATAACACTTATTTGCTACAAAATATCTCAATATTTCAAATTGTTCCTCATTCATATCTTGTGCTTCATCAAAAAATACATATTCATAATTTATACAAATTTCACTTGCGTGTTTTTTCATTATTGACAAACCATTATTACATAATTCTGTTAATGAATAAAATGTATTCATTTTATTAGTATCCATAAAATCTCTTTGTAATTTATGACAAAACGCATCTATTGTTTTTATTTCTATTTTTATGTCAAAACCTACCATATTATTGAGTGCTTTTACTAGATTATTCTTTGCTTCAACATTAAATGTCAACACTAATATTTTATTAGGCAATACAAAATTATCTAATAAATATTTTACACGTGCTGTTATTGTTGTTGTTTTTCCACATCCTGCTGATGCTATAACTCTAATATTATGATTTATTGGGGCGTGTATTATTTCTTTTTGTTCATCGTCTGGGATTATCTCTTTATTTCCAACAATATATTTATTTTTTGAGTAATTAGCAAGATTTTCATTTAATGTTTCAATATATTTTTTAGTCATTGATGAAATACCCCCATTTATAAAGACTGCTAATTTTCTTAGTTCAGGATTTTCTTTCATTTTTATTAATGTTAATTTATTTTGGGTTAGTGTATTAATATATGAATTAATTATGTCATAAAGTGCCATTATGAACTTTTATTTATAATCTAATAAAATATTTGTTAGATTAGAATTAATTATAAAACTTTATTTTGTGTTTGGGAGGTGAGTAAATATGAAGACTACAACTAATATCATAATTATTTTTTATTTTGTGTAAAGTTTTATTACTTTCAATATATGTTATATCATCTTTATTTAATAATGTTTCATTGATTTTAGATAAATCCTTATCATAAGTTATTTCACTTAAATTTCCTATTAATATTTTCATTAAACAACCATTTTCGGGGTGGTCGTGTATTTTGCTTTCTTGTTGTGGCGACCATGTAATTATCACTATTTCTATGTATTTATTTATAAAAACTACTTGTCTATAATATGATATATCATCAATGAAACTATGTTCGTGCCAATCAGTTGAATTATAAGAAGATAAAATATCATTTAGTTCTATAAGTTTATATCCATTTATTAACTTTTCAGTTATTATATTACCTAATTGAAACAGAGAGAGCATATATTTATCATTGTAAAAAATAACTTATATTTTACTATATTATAAATAATTATGAAAAAAATAATCTTGCTAATCTTGCTATTAATATTGGCGTTTTGTGTTTTGATAACATATAAAAATAAATTTAAAAATGAACTTGACAATGACACAAAAGAGGAATTTATTAGTATATCAAAAGACAATAATGAAAAATGTAGTTTAGCAAGTTGTGGAAATACGAAATTACATCCAATATTAGACCCAAAATATAATATGAGAGAGGCGTCCAAACAATGTCTATTATTAGAAGACCATTTAAACAATACCAAAAAGAGATGTTATGATTGTATAAGAAAACATTTTTTAGTTATTGACGGTTTATTAGAGGAAGCAATTAGTTTAGAAAAAAACAATGATAAACGGACATATTACAGAGATTTACATTCTAACTGGATAAAATTTGAAAAGAAATTTTCAAAAAATCCAAACAATTCTGAAAATCTTGATGACATTTCAAAAGAAATTAGAATATTTAGAAAACCATTAGTTGAAAAATATTTTGATGAAGTAAGTAATTATGAAGATTAATTTTTCTTTTTGATTTATAAATGGGTAAAAAATATAAATCTGGTTTTGGTATGTTGGGTAAATTAAAAATATTTGACAATACATTATCAAATAATTTTGACACAAATGCTAGAAATAAAATAAAAGAAAAATTTGGAGATTTTATTATTGACAATCCTAATATTTATGGTGAAGATATGGTTGTTGTTAATAAAAAAATACCCTTTAAATTTATAGAACTACAAGTTTATGGAAAATGGAAAGACAAGTTTCCTGCTATAATGCCATATATTTATGAACGCAAACTAAAATTCTCCAAAAAAACATTATTTATTTGTTTCAATAATAATTACACACAAGTTATTATATTTTCTCGCACAGTTGTTATTGACAAAAAAGAAAGACTAAATAAATATGATCGCGAATTTGTTTATTATGTTCCTTGGGGTCGCACTCTTGACATTCCATTTGATAAATTAAGTATTGATTGTATCCGTCGTTATGCTGGTATATTTGATAGTGATGATGATGAGGAAGAAGAAAAGAATGAGAATGAGAATGATAATGAGAATGAGAATGAGAATGAGAATGATAATGAGAATGAGAATGAGAATGAGAATGAAAATGAAAATGAGAATGAAAATGAAAATGAAAATGAAAATGAAAATAAAAATGAAAATGAAAATGAAAATGAAAATGAAAATGAAAATGAAAATGAAAATGAAAATGAAAATGAAAATGAAAATGAAAATGAAAATGAAAATGAAAATGAAAATGAAAATGAAAATGAAAATGAGAATGAGAATGAGAATGAGAATGAGAATGAGAATGAGAATGAGAATGAGAATGAGAATGAGAATGAGAATGAGAATATAATTATTTTGAGAATAATTAAATTATTTATAAGTGTAATTAAAAAATACTAAAAAATAAATTTTAACTATATAATGGAAGAAATTAAGGAAACCAATAATGCTAATGACACTAAACCTAATTTTTTTTGCGAAACTTGTAAATATGTATGTAAGCATAATAGTTCTTATATGAAACATTTACTAAGTGAAAAACACAAAAGAAAAGGTGAAAAGAAAGTATATAAATGTGATAAGTGTGAATATAAAACAAATACAAGTCATTGGAATTTGAAGTTACATATTACATCTAAACATTCTACCATTGAGGAGAAATCAAAACATAAATATTATTGTGCCTTATGTGATAGTATATTTTTTAGTCAATTATTTTTGAAAAATCATCAGCGCTCTATATTACACTTAAATAATAAACTAACAAAGGGCGTAGATAGTAATACACTTGATGAAAATAATTTAGAACCAAATATTGAAAATGTGAATGAACATGTTAAACGTGAATTAAAAGAAGAACTTAAAGCAGAACTTAAAGTTGAACTTAAAAATGAACTAAGAAAAGAATTAATGATTGAGTTTAAGAGAAGGATAACAGAATGTTTTGCATAAAATTATAGTAATTGATTAAATTATTTCAAAAACACAATTTATAGTAATGAGACAATATCAATACTAAAAAAATATAGATAAAATTAGTTGGGATAATTTTTTAGAAAATCCAAATATATGTGAAATTGACAAAAACAATTAAAATTAGATATTACACAAAAATTGAAAAACAAATATTTAGCATTATTATTTATTATATTCAATAAATAAAATGAATATTCCATTAGATGTTCTCAAAATAGTTGCTTCATATCTTGTGAAACCCAAAATGAAATTATTAGATTGGGTTTCATTAGATAAAATTGATTGGAATTTATTATCAAAAAATCCAAATGCTATTCATTTGTTAGAACAAAATATGGAAAAAATTAGTTGGTTTGAATTATCAGAAAATCCAAATGCTATCTATTTATTAGAACAAAATATGAATAAAATTAATTGGATAGCATTATCATCAAATCCAAATGCTATACATTTGTTAGAACAAAATATGGATATGACTGATTGGAGCGAATTATCATTAAATCCAAATGCTATCCATTTGTTAGAAAAAAATATGGATAAAATTGATTGGTGGATTCTATCATTAAATCCAAAAGCTATTCATTTGTTGGAACAAAATATGGATAAAATTGAATGGAATATTTTTTCAGGAAATCCAAATGCTATCCATTTATTAGAAAAAAATATAGATAAAATTAATTGGAATAGATTATCACAAAATCTAAATGCTATCCATATATTAGAGAAAAATATGGATAAAATTGATTGGGAAAATTTGTCAGAAAATCCAAATGCTATCCATATACTAGAGAAAAATATGGATAAAATTAGTTGGCAATTATTATCAGAAAATCCAAATGCTATCCATTTATTAGAACAAAATATAAATAAAATTAATTGGGTAGGTTTGTCATCAAATCCAAGTATATTTGAAATTGATAAGAAACAGTTAAAATTAGATATTGCAGAAAAAGCAAAAATTATTGATAGTGTAATATATTAGTAAAATATTCATTAGATTTCCAAGATAAAACATAATAATTTTTTATGGCATATACGCATAATCTCCTTTATCAAATGCTTTCAAAAATATAGCCCAATTATCATCGCCCATTGCTTTCATTATAGCATAATTCGGTTTTGTAAATCCAATTTTATTTTCATAGAATTTTTCAAATAATGTTCTACAATACCATATAACAAAAATGTGTTTGTAATCGCCCATATCTTGTTTATAAATATTTTGTAGCAATTTTTCAAAATTATTAAATGTATTATTAGCATTTATTGTTTGTATTTTTTCAATAATAAATTCAACATCTGGTCTTTTGATTTGACTTGTTTTTACGAGTTCAATGAATAATTCAACAAAATAATTAATTCCCTCGTATTTCAGTTCGTGAAATTCAGAATTTAATATAGAATTCAAACTGCGTATAATAATAGTATTGTCATCATTTTGTGGATTATTATAGACTTCATTTAGGCGTTCCATTAGATTTGATTTATTATTAACATTCATATAGTTAATATGATGAGGCTTTCATTTTTTTTTTACATAGAATATTAATTTTAAATTATTATTTAAAATTAAAAATTTTATAAACAAATTAATTCTTAAACATTCTATCAACATAGTATGAAGCAGCACTAGAAGGCTGGAAATTAAAACTTCCTCCAGTTAATTTAGGAGAAAGAGTTTCAAGTTTTGCGGTTAATGTTGAGAGATAGTTGTGAGTGTATAACCAATAAAGAAGAACAAGAGCAAGAATGAGAAGAACCCATCCTAGATGTTTCCAGGCAAATCGCTTAGCATTATGATATTGATTATCAACCATTTTATATCCACTTGAAACAATATTCTGAGGAAAAGACATTTGACTACCACCAGACACAGGTTGGTTGTAAGATCCAAGACTATCCTCTACACTTTCGGGCATATCATGATTGTCATCATCAAATTGGTATTCGTTGTCGTCGGGGTTATAATTACAAGCCATTATATTATATTTATATATTTTAAAAAAGTTATTTTTATATTAAAAAATTTTTATATATATTTTCGATATAATGACTTGCCTTCAAATAAATCGCTTATATTATATTTGGATGAACTAAATGAAAAAGCACACGCTTGTTTATGTCCTCCACCGCCAAAAGACTTAGCAATTAATGATACATCAACATTATCTTTAGCGCGCATACTACAAACATAAGTTTTAGAATCAAGGTTATATACCCAAAACAAGCAAAAATCACAATCTATTTTTTTCATAGCATAAACAGCCAATTCAGTTGTGTCAGGACAATTTAATCCACAAAAAACAGCTACGGTGTATTGCCCTATTTTTGTATATATTTCAGGATTTAAATCATATATCAATTTTGATGGAAAACTTTCGCGAGAATGTTTTGGCATTGCTACGTGAATAAGATGTTTAGAATATTTTTCCATATATCTGCCTTTTTTTAATAATTTCTTCATATCTTCTTCTCTTAATAGTCTAAACCATTTATTCAATGATTTATTTTCTGTGCTAAGATGAAAATATGTTTTTAGAGCGTATAAAAATCGTTTTGTTTTGGGTAATTTCCACGCCCCAGTGTCTTGGTCTTTAACATATTCTAAGAATTGTGGCATCTCACGACGAGCATTAAAATATTTCCACGCTAGTGATGAACCACATTCAGTCTCATCATATATTATTTTTACATTTGTAAATTTATCTTTTAACGCTTGTACCTCATCATGAATACTTATATGATGGTCTATAAAAACAACCGATTTTGCTTCACTAAATATTAATTCTAATATCTCTTTTTTATAAGCAACATCAATAATAATTAAAGTTTTGTCTTTAATATCAGGTGGAACATTTGTTGCTGATGGCATATCATCATAAATAGTTACATCTTTTGCTAATTTTCCTGACATATGCGCTACAAAAAATCCGCAAAATCCATCTAGACATCCTTTATGATATATTATATGATTAAATATTGGAATTGACATATATAATATGATTATATAGTTATTTTTTTGACATTAAAAATTAACCATACAATTGTAATTATTAGCAAAACAAATAATAAAAATTGCAATTTTACAAGATACATCTTTCTATTATTTTGAGTTCCTAAATTTTGTTCTACATTTGTTTTTTCAGATAGATTACTATTTGACAAATCAATAATTTCTTTTAATTGATTAGACATATTTGAAATCATTGTGTTTTGTTCAACAATAATTTTAGTTAGTTCTTCCTTAGACATATTTTTTATACTCATATATTAATACAAAACAAAAAATTGAATTTTTATATGCTAAAACATAATCATACATAATATTAATATTAATATGAGAAAGAGCAAGAAAGCTATTAGGGAAAAAATCACAATAAATGTTGGTGAGACAATTATTGATGAGAAATACGGAGACACTGAAATATTTGACACTAATGATAAAACACGAAAAACATATTTCAGCAATTCACAAATGTGGGTAAATAAATACAGACCAAAAACGCTACACGATATTATAGGACACGATGAAATTAAGAAAACATTATTAATAAGCATTGAGAAAGGTGATTTGCCACATTTGATGTTTTATGGGGGGTCAGGCACTGGCAAAACATCAACTGTCACAGCATTAATAGGACATTTATATGGAGACAATAATTTGACAGAAACTGTTCTTGAACTTAACGCCTCTGATGAAAATGGGATTAATGTTGTTAGAGACAAAATTATAAAATTTGCGGGTATGTCTCTAAATGAAGCATTAAAAGTAAAATTCAAAATAATTATTCTTGATGAAGCCGACGCAATGACTAGTGAAGCGCAAACAGCATTAAAAAAAGTAATGGAAACAACATGTGATATAACAAGATTTATAATTATTTGTAATTATGAAAATAAAATCATAGACGCAATAAAATCAAGATGTGCCAGTTTTAAATTCAATCCAATCAATGAAAACTTAATGATTGACAAACTCAAAAATATTGCCAAAAAAGAAAATATTATAATAAATGAAAAAGCATACAAAGCAATAACAAAAATTTGTGGTGGTGATGCGAGACGTTCTATAAATACATTACAAAATTTAAAATATTTGCCAAAATTCAAAGAAAAAAAAGAGATAACAGAAAATGAAGTATATGATATAACATCATTTGTGCCATCATCATTTATTGATAATATTTGGCAAAAATTACTAAATTCATCAATGTGTGATTTAAGAGATGAAACATTAAAAATAATAAATACTAGTTATCCCATTGGATATTTATTATTATGTATCAAAGATAAAATAATAGATGATGACATATTTAAAGACAAGCAAAAAGCAATATTAATAAATTATCTTGGAAAAGTAGAAAGAATGATTGTTTCGGGTTCTGATGCTTTTATTCAATTATACGCTTTATTATCGTATATTAATGCGATTAGTAAAAATATTATGGTTGTTGAACCAGTCATATTTTAATTTATTACTTTTTATCTTATTATAAAGTAATAATATATTTAATATATATATATGCGTTTTCTAGTTGATAGCAAAAATAAAGTAATATTAGGTTGGTCGCCTAAATGTGGATGCTCTCATATTAAATATATTTTTTGGTTTTTACAGAATAACAAAATAAACAATCAAATACATACAGATAAAGACACAAATAAATTACCCAAAAACATTGAACAATACACAACAATTATTATAAGTAGAAATCCATTGAAACGACTTGTATCTGGATTTTTAGATAAATACAAAATAGATGGTGAATATAGACATTTATGGAATAATGATATTATCACGTTTAATATGTTTATACAAGAATTAACAAAAACTAATTGGCAAAAAATAGACCATCATCATTTTTCACCACAAACAGCAGAAGATTATGATCCTAAAATATTACAATCAAAAATTATAAAATGTTTTGATATTGAAAATATTGACTATGAATTTATTGAAAAATTGTATAATAAAAAAATACCAACAATAATATTACAGAAGAAATTAGGTCACGAGAGAAAAAAAAATTATGAAAATACTGTTGATAATTATGTTTATGATTTAGATATGAAACAATATTATGCCTATAATGTTGAAACTAAATATTTCTATAATGAAGAATTAAAAAAATTGGTGAAAGAATTTTATGATGCTGATTATAGATTATTTAGTTATTTAGGAATAGATTATTTGAGTATGGTATTATAGAAATTTTTGGCATAATATCTGTAAAATTTATAAATATTTTTGCTTACATTTATAAATTTAGTTACAGGTTGCATCTTTTCAACTATTCCAGTATGATAAGGTAGTTGATTTTTTAGTATTTTCTTGTATATTCAAAGGTACCCTACTGTATTGGGGTACCTTTATATTTTTATAAAGTATCATATTTGTATCATCTATTTTTATTTTATTAGGATACTCAAGTGTTCCAGTATAACCAATAACCTTCAATAAGTCCTTAAATTTATACTAAATCTTTCCTTCATCATTATTAACCTTAAAAATTCAAAAACTCCATAAAGAACATGTTTTTTGCTTCATTATAATAGCATTAGTAATAAAATATTATTTTAGGATGGAACAGAATTTATACGTTTATATAAGATAAATTATTTCATAAACAATATTATATGACTGAACCAACCCAACCCAAACAAAAGTTTTCTCATCATTGTGAAAAATGTGATTACACCGCAACAAGACCAAAAGAATGGTTACTTCATATTGAAACGAAAAAGCATATTCGTGGAGGTGGTGCTAAACCAAAAATATGT